>Ga0256404_1000912_pt1 | contig 75367 bp, 76 predicted proteins | sample RumenRJG_01DNA_FD_185990 | JGI IMG/M metagenome (GOLD analysis project Ga0256404, IMG submission 185990) | Bovine rumen microbial communities from Lethbridge, Alberta, Canada - RJG_01 | ecosystem: Host-associated > Mammals > Digestive system > Stomach > Rumen | place: Canada: Alberta | collected...
AGCAATAAATCAAGTAAAAGCGATGGCTTATGAAGCGCGAATTTAGTAAAAGGGTGAGTAAGCCTACTTCACTGTAGACTTATAAACTTTTTATAGATCTAAACTAACGGTACGAGAGTATAACTACGATCTTTTAAGGATCGTATGTACTATTACAGTGATTACTATTCACGTAAGTGGTATTTACTATAATTGTCTCACTCAAACAGAATTCTTTGGGCAACTTTATACTCAAAACGCGTTTTTAACCTGCATCTACAATGGTATCTCAAGATTTGCAGTTCCTTGTTTTGTAATGCTATCTGGAGCCTTCCTTCTTGCAAATCCTAAAAATCAGGATTTTAAATACTTCTACAGAAAATCCTTTAACTACCTTGGTGTACAGACCATCATCTACACCATTTTTTATTTTGTATTTTTCTTTGTTTGTAAGTCCTTAGCCATCGCTTATAAAGGTAAAGCTCCTATTGAAATTCTAGAGCCTTTTATCGATCTTTTAAAAGGCAGACCTTTCAAAAAATGAAAAGAGCTCATTTTCTAAAGTTGCCCAAAATAAATTAGCTTAACTGACTTACTTTAAAGATAGTACAAGCTTGTTTTGCCATCCACTTTTGACGACTCTCTATAGATTGAGCATTCCACTCTGAATACTCTGAGGCTATATTTTGCGTTATCTTGAAATTACTATTTTTGTATACTTCTCTTTTTTCACTATATGACTTATTACCAAGTTCGCGATTTGCTCCACTGTGTAGTAAAGTCATATTGCCAAGTCTATAAATCATATTTTCACTTTCCTCAAAGGAGAACTCGCCCCAATCATCAGGAGCGTTTTGAGGCAAAATGTGCTCTATATTAAAACTTTCAGACGAATATTCTAACTTGTTTAAAGATAGGTAATACTCCAATTGACATAAAATGTATTTAACAATTTTGTTAGATCTTGCATCTGTAGTTTTAATTTGCTTATTTACAAAATCAAATTTAAAGTGATTATCATCAACGTATATAGGTTTTAGCAAAGGCCATACTTCAGACAAATGCTCAATACTTCCATTAGAGATCTTATTTGCAATAGAGGTATATACTCTTTCTTGCTCTGTTGGTGAATTAGCGCAAATAGTGTTGTACCTAATTGAGATCACCTTTATAGCATTTAAAAGAACAGAGTAATCATTACTGTTAAACTTTCTTTTTGCAGCAAGCAAAAGCGGATATGGTTGTTTTACTCTGAGCATTTTTAAAATTGCAGCTGTTTCTTTATCCTCTTGTTTTGATTCAAAAGATTCAGGACATATTAAGGCTAAATAGTTATAAAGATCTTCATCCATATTTCTTAATAAAGAAAACACATCTTTTTTATTAGTAATATTCTTTCTTATGGTTTTGAATAATTCTGTTTGCCTTGTTAGGTCATTTCTGCTATTCCAATGCATTCTTAAAAAATCGGGAAATTTTTCAGACTGCAATTTAGAAACCATTTCATCCCATGTAGACTCAAAAGCACTCAATTCAACTTGTTCTTTATCTAAAATGGAAAATAAATAGTTTTTGAGAAGATCCGTTGAAGATAAACGAATTCCTCTTGAATTTAAAGTTTCAAACACCTTATATGCATTCAACTCATCAGTTACGGTAATTACTGTAAAAAATAAATTGTCGCTAAGATCTTCAACAAATTTTGCTAGGACTTGACCTTTGTTGTCAGAATTTTTTACATAGTTAAATACTTGTCTGTCAAACCATTCAAAAGCTTTTCTTAAAAGATGATTTGAAGCCAATAGTCCCCTTTGAGGAATATTTGATAAAGGAACTATATATGTTTGGTAGAAACGATTATTATTTCTATTAAGAGTCAATTTTGACTTAGAAATCAAAGTTACAGGATCAAGATAACCTATATAAGAATTTCTGATTTGCTCAAGACGTTGTTTATTATTTTCAGGATCATCTCCACTTTCTATTAGTTTTTTTAAATTATTCAATATAGCTAAAACTAACAAAGAGCAGGTTGTTAATCTCTGCTGACCGTCAATTACATCAAAGTTTTTATCATTTGTTGATTGAAGCACTAAGTAGCCCATGTAGTGGGCAGAATCACCATCTACTGACATGGTTTCTATAATGTCAGACCACAAATCCTCCCATTGTTCCAAATCCCAACTATAATCGCGCTGAAATCTTGGAATATTATAGGTAAGACCATTTCCAAAGAGCTTTCTTAGTGTATTGTTTTCAGTTTTAAAATTTGTAACTGACATAATGTGTTTTCCAATCAAAAATACCTTAATGAAAATTATAAATCAAAAGGTCCAATAGTATATTCTTTTTAAAATAGCAAATTTCTTGAGTTGTGAAACTTAAACTTATGGATTTTAATCAGTTAATTACAGACTTAAGATCACTTTGATGACACCAACCAATCTATTACATTAAGGATCTTAATGCCATCATAATTGGTCTCAAGCCCAAGATTTAGTGCTAATACAAATTTTGGGTAATTGTCTTTAACCTTTTTTAGAGGAGCTAACTCTCTTTGAGTAACTGAAGATATAGACATATCGTCAGTTACTTGGATATATAATTTCTCATCAGCCTTTTGGGCAATAAAATCAATTTCTAAGTTATCAATTTTACCAATGGCAACATCATAGCCGCGTCTTAGCAGCTCAAGATAAACTATATTCTCAAGCACGTGACCTGTATCCCTGTTTCTATAACCTAACAGAAGATTTCTAAAACCAAGATCTACAATGTAGTACTTACCTAAAGTTTTTAAATACTCTTTTCCTTTAATATCAAATCTTTTGATTTCATAGAAAAAGAAAGATTCAAGCAATGAGTTTACGTAATACTGCAATTTGTGGACACTTACTTTGCCTTTAGTTTTAACATCTTCCAATAACCCTTCATTTGAAAGTGTATTACCAATTGACGATAAAGACACATTATTGCCAATGTTGTCAGATAAAAACATTACAATCTTTTTTAGCAAAACAGAATCATTGATAGGACCTTTTTCTCTTAAATTAGCAAGATCCAAGATATCTCTTACGATTATGGTCGAGAAAACGCTATCTAAAAGCATTAAAGATTTTTCTTGATCTAAACCAAGTTCTGTAATACCTGGCATTCCTCCAAACTTCAAGTAAGAGTTAAAAACTTCTTTTAGAGGATATTTTGAGCCACTACTATCCTCAGCATAAGTTCTCTTATCGCCAAGAGCTCCAACCTCTGTTTTTAAGCTTAAATCATTAAAATCAATAAATTCTACAAAGGACAGTGGCAACATTTTTATCTCAACACAGCGTCCAGATAAATATGTAGCATATTCAGAGGATAAGAGGTAAGCATTTGATCCTGTGATATAGATATCGCAGTTAAAATCCTCTCTAAATGCGTTAATTGCATTTTCCCAATTTTTTACTCTTTGTACTTCATCAAAGAATAAGTACATTCTTTTATTAGCTACGATGCGTTCTTTAACATAGTTGTATAGTTTTGTACTGTTAAACTCAACAAATTCAAAGGATTCAAAATTTACATAGAGGATCTGAGATGGTAAAACACCATTCTGTTTTAAATGCTCGATCATAAGTTTTAACAGGCTTGATTTTCCGCATCGTCTAATACCTGTAATGACTTTAACCGGCTCTGTATCTTTAAAACCAATAAGTTTTTTTAAGTAATTTGGTCTAGTTTTAAGCTTAGAGTTAATCATGATAAATAAGCTCCTTTTTATGTAAGTATAGAGTAGTTACAAACTTTTGCAATTTTTATTAAAAACTGCAATTGAATGATAAGTTATTTGCAATTTAGTTAGAATACAAAACACAAAATTGACTTTATTTAAGATTTTATCAAATATTGCTTAAAGCTATTAAGTTTTTGCAAATTTTAACAAAAAAAATGATATTCATTTTTAAAGTACAGAATAGAGCTTATATAAAGTTAATAGCAAGATAAGTTAGATAAGTGACAAAGCTTTGTCAATAACAATACATTGTTTTGCTTTATCTTCACATTGCATATATAATATACATTATAGAGAGGTAATAAAGATGACTACAACAAATTTCAACTTTCGAGTTGACAGTGAAGTAAAAAAACAAAGTGAAGCATTATTTGGTCAATTAGGTGTTAATCTTACAACTGCTTTAAATGTATTTTTAAGACAAGCAATTCGAGTTGGAGGTTTCCCTTTTGATGTTCGTCTTGAACAACCAAACGCTGAAACTGTTGAAGCTATAAAGGAATCTGAAAAATTGCTTCAGGATCCTTCAGCAAAACGTTATGCAGATGTTGAGGATGCGATAAGAGATTTAAATAAGTGAATAAAAAACTATTAATATTGTTAACAAGCAAGTTTAAAAAAGACTATAAACTTGCTAAAAAGAGACATTTAGATATGCAACTTCTAGATGACGTTATTCGAAAGTTATCTAGAGGAGAACAATTAGAACCTCAAAATAATGATCACATTTTAACAGGAAACTGGAGTGGCTATCACGAATGCCATATTCAGCCAAATTGGTTACTAATCTACAAAATTGACAATAATCAACTTATTTTAACATTAACTCGTACTGGCACTCACAGTGACTTGTTTTAAGGCTTCACTACTTTTCAGATTAATAATCAAGAAAACTTTGTAATACAATATTCTCAGAAAAAACATTCCTACAAGTTTGTAAGTCTTGAAGCTCTAAGCTTAATACCATTACTAATCTCCTGATAGATTGAGCTAGGATATTCTTCTGACAATTTAGCTTGTAGAGGATCAATCTTATCTAAGACTTTAGATGCAACCTTGGTAAGCTCAGCTTTTACTAGCCTTTTGCTTAATTGAACTTCTTCAGCAAGATCAAAAAAGTGCTTTGCAGTTAAAAATTTAAAATCTTTGTGGTTGCTAATTTTCATAGCCATTCTTGGTTTAATTTGCTTATACACCACGGTTGCTAAAAGATCATAGCTTGGTGCAAGTCTTGGTCCTTCATTTGTATAAAGAATTGAGAAGTTTTTAGCATGCGCATCACCATTGCCAATGATGAAGTTAAATATCACTTTATCTAAAAACTGTATTATGTCAGCTGCTGTTAATTCTAATTCTCTTAGTAATTTAAAGCACTGATTAAGATTTGGACCACCTTCTGACTCATACTTAACGGAAGGATCAACTCCTAATAATTGACAGAAGTCCTCCTGATGAAGTCTTTTGACTTCTGCATTTTCAACTACTCTGTCATAGCGTGTTGTCACATAAAAAAGAGTGTCTTTTAATTTTAATATGGAGCTTTTTGCTGTATTCAAATCGCACTCAGAGCTTAATTGCATACAAAAGAACTCATTTAACACGCTATCAGAAAAGCCTTCTATTTCAGGTTTTATAATATGAGTTGATGGTGTTCCTTTTAGAGGCAGAAATACTTTGCTATTTTCAACTTTTGCAACTAGCTTGTTTTGAGCACCGCTTCCTGAAATTCTGTAGCCTTCAAAACCTAGATTTAGAGGATTATTAGATAGATTAGCTAAGATTTCGTATGCTTCATTATCAGATAATTCTTTGTAAATTTGAGGTGTTGGTAAATTTTTTTCACCTTGCTCAAAGGATATTGCTCCAGCACAGTCTCCACCTAACTCTTTGATTAAAGCAAAGGTATTATCAAAAGATATTCCTAGAATTCTAGCTATCTTTGCTCTTACAGACTCATCAGGCAACAGATTTGAGATAAATGGAATAAGTTTATCATTATGAAAAACCTCACAAGATAAAGGAATGAGGTATGACAGAGGCTTACTTTTAGGATCTTTTAGATATTCCTTATCATAGGCAAAACTTAAAACACCATTCTCATGCTCTAAGGTTCCAGCAAATTTGGAAAACAAGTAAACACTTAAATGATCTTTCATTTATTAAGGTCCCACTTACTAAAAATGTACATACCTAAACCTAAGGCGCTTAAGACATTTAATAGCTTATTGACTTGAATTGTAGGTTTTCCATTTTCAAGATCTGATATAAATCTAATTCCTGTATTAGCAACACCTGCAAGCTGTTCTTGAGTCACACCTTGAGCCTTTCTTGTTGTTTTAATTAAAAGACCTATATCCTTAGTAGAAACTAATTTATTAAACTCCATAGAAGATCTTTTTCCTTATCGGTAATATTTACTTAATTTAAGCACAACAGTTAAAATAATTTTACCTTACGGTAAGATTTTAACAGATTTTCTGAATTTTTATATTTTTATTACCTATCGGTAAGATTTATACCATTCTATTTAATAGAATACACATTTTATTACCTTACGGTAATAATATACTTTAACGATATTTGTTGTGAAGAAGATCCTTACTGTATGGATTCTTTTGATTTGTCTTGCTTTCTTAAGAAGGACATGATGCTCAGATTTTTCACCGAGCATCATTAAAGATAAGATTACTTTTCTAAAGGAATGTTAAAGAACTTATCAAGCTTATAGGTACTACACTCGCCTACTGTTACATTAGGATCTTCAAGTTTAACTTTATATAAATTCTCAAAGTTTTGGCTGGTGATTGAAGCTAATGAATCCTCACTCATACCCTTAAAATCAGCTATATACTTTAAGGTATAGCGACAGTAAGCAGGCTCATTTTCAATTCCTCTTACAGGTACTGGTGCTAAGTATGGACAATCAGTTTCTAACATTAGTCTATCGTTAGGTACATACTTTAAAACCTCACGAACATTGTCTGAAGCTTTAAAAGTTGCAACACCTGTAAAAGAGATATAAAAACCTAAATCAAGACATTGTCTTGCCATATCTACACTGTCAGTAAAACAGTGGATAACGCCACCTACATCTTTTGCATTCTCTGAGCGGAGTAAAGCTAAAGTATCATCTTTAGCTTCTCTTGCATGAATGATAAGTGGCTTACAAACTTCCTTTGCAATATTGATTTGCTTTGCAAAAGACTCTAATTGCTCTTTTTTATTCTCTGGACTGTAATGATAATCAAGTCCTGTTTCACCTAAAGCAATCACTCTTTTATCTGACAATAAAAGATCTTTAAGTTCTTTTTCAGACCAGTTTGGATCTTCCTCAAGATTTAAAGGATGAATACCTAATGCTAAATAAATATTATTAAAGCCTTTGGTTAACTCAAGATTCTTGTAAAACTCTTTAGTAGTACAAGATACGGACAATAGATGGGTTACACCTACTGATAAAGCTCTGTCTACTACCTCTTTTACCGATTTAAAACCTTGAGATTGATAGGATAAAGAAGCTAAATGGCAATGAGTATCAATAAAATAAGTCATAATATATTTTTCTTACACAAACTTGCTATAGGGCAAGTATCACATTTAGGATTTTTTGCTGTACAAGTATAACGACCATGTAATAGCAGTAAATGATGAGCTTGAAGTAAAAACTCGTCTGGCACTAAATCAACTATATGATCTTCTACCTCTTTTACTGTTTTACCTATACAAAAACAAGTTCTATTACATACTCTAAAGATGTGAGTATCAACTGCAATAGTAGGTTGATTAAATGCTACATTTAAAACTACTTTAGCAGTTTTAGAACCAACTCCTGGTAGTTTAATTAAATCGTCATAATTACTTGGAACCACACCACCAAAATTATCACACAACATTTTAGCTAAAGCGATTAAGTTTTTAGCTTTATTCTTATAAAGACCTATGGATTTGATGATACCTTCAAGTTCTTCTACTGGTAAATCTTTTAATTGGTAAGGAGTTTTAGCAACTTTAAATAAGGTAGGTGTAACCTTATTTACGCTCTTATCAGTTGCCTGTGCTGATAAAACTACGGCACATAAAAGCTCAAAAGGATCCTCAAAATTTAACTCACTTTTAGGATCTTTAAAGGTTTGACTTAAAATTGAGAGCAACTTGTATCTTGAAGTTGCTGTCAATTTAGTGAAAGATTTTTTCATAAAAAAACTTTATATGTTTCAATGATGTATAATAATCAGACCTAATTATAATATTTTCGAGAATATCACAACATGGCTCATTTGCTATTTTTATTTTTTGGTGCGGCAATTGTAAACAATTTCGTACTAGTTAGATTTTTAGGCTTGTGCCCATTTTTAGGCGTTTCAAATAAGATTAGTGCAGCTTTAGGTATGGGCCTTGCCACTACCTTTGTACTGTTAATAACTAGCGCTTCTTGCTTTGGTATAAATTACTTTGTGCTAGAAAAGTACAACTTAGACTCCCTAGACTTAATCATGGATATTGTCATCATCGCAATCTCCGTGCAATTAGTTGAAATTGTCATCAGATATCTCTCCATTGATTTATATAATGCCTTAGGTATTTACCTACCTTTAATTACCACTAACTGCGTGGTTTTAGGCTTAGTTCTATTACAAAATTCTTTATCTTATACTTTTGTTGAAGCTATCGTCTTTGCACTAGGAGCTGGTGTTGGTTTTACTTTAGTGTTAGTTTTATTTAGTGCCATTCGTGAAAGACTTGCTATAGCAGATGTACCAGAGCCATTTAAAAATACTGCTATTGCACTTATTACAGCAGGTCTACTCTCCCTATCCTTTATGGGCTTTGCTGGCTTTACAGGGAGTGCCGCATGATTGAAGTAAAATTTATTCTTTATTTATGCCTATCCTTACTTTTAATAGGTTTTGTGTTATCTGTACTTTATAGCTTTACAGACAAAAGCTCTAATAGTGCCCAAAAACGTATTGAGAAATTACTACCTGGTATTAACTGTGGTCAATGTGGATATCCAGGTTGCCAAGCATATGCAAGTGCTCTTGCTAATCATGAAGCTCAAGCTAATTTATGTAAGCCAGCTGGTGCTGATGTAGCAAAACAATTGTCAGAGCTTACAGGATCTTCTTTAGAGTCAGGTCAAGATTACGAGGAGCAACTATTTACCCCAAGAACAGTTGCTTATATTCACGATGAGAAATGCACAGGTTGCGGTAAGTGTAAGAGAAAGTGCCCTGTAGATGCCATCTCAGGTGTTTTAAAACAAGCTCACGTGGTAGATCCTAAAGAATGTATTGGTTGTGATGAGTGTGTAGCAACTTGCCCTGAAAAGTGTATTGAGATGATAAGACAAGATCATACTTTAGAACACTTTAATTGGAACATTCACTCAGTTCAAATTAAGAGCGGTAATTAGTATGGCAACACCTTTATTACAAAAAATAGCCAACGGCAAGATTTGGAAGTTCTTTGGTGGTATTAAACCTCAAGAGCTTAAAGATACTAGTAACTGTGTGATTGAAACCTTAAAGATCCCATCTTTAATTACCATTCCACTAAGCCGTCATTTAGGTCCTGAAGGAGAAATCCTTGTAAACGTTGGAGATCACGTAAAGCGTGGTCAACCACTTACTGTAGCCTCAGGTCGTTATGTACCAGTTCATGCAAGTACCTCAGGTACTATTAGTGCTATCTCAAAGGAAGTATTACCTCATCCTAGTGGATACACAGATTTGTGCATTTCTATAAAGCCTGACGGTCTTGATGAGTGTGAACCTTATAATCCAATTTCAAATTGGGAGAGTGTTGATAACAACACTCTTTTAGAGCGTATTTGCTCTTACGGTATTGAAGGATTAGGTGGCGCTGTTTTCCAAACTGAAGCAAAGTTACGTTCCGCTTTAGATGATGCTAAAGATGGCTGTAAAGTGTTAATCATTAACGGCTGTGAATGTGAGCCTGCTATTACCTGCGACGATAGAATTATGCAGGAGCAAGCTACCGACATTGCCAAAGGTATAGCCATCTTAAATAAAATTCTAAAGCCTACTGTCACCGTAGTTGCCATTGAAGACAATAAACACAAAGCCATTCAAGCAATGGAAGTTGCTTGTAAAGGTGTAGCAACCGTTCGGGTAATTCCTACAATTTACCCATCAGGGGCTGCTAGAAACCTAATTAAGATCATAACTGGCATTGAAGTACCATATAACGTACACACCTCTGAGTGCGGCATTGTAGTAGATAATGTAGGTACTGTGCTTGCTGTAAAAGAAGCTATTATTGATGGTAAGCCATTAACTGAGCGTGTCATTACCGTAACAGGTGACAACTTTAAACATCAAGGTAATGTACGTGTAAGATTAGGTACTTCTGTACGTTTTATCTTAAGTAATTTTGGATTGAATCCAGAGTACCACCAAAGAGTTATCTTAGGTGGACCTATGATGGGCTTTACCTTGCCTACTATTGATGTGCCAATTACAAAGGCAGCTAGCTGTGTATTAGCCCCAAGTAGCAAGCAAATTCCAAAATTAAAACAGCAAACCAACTGCATTCGCTGTGGTCGTTGTGCTCGTGTATGCCCAAGTAGACTAGTACCATATCAAATGTACAGTCAATCTAAAGCCTCAAACCATGCAGCAGCTCAAAAGTGTGGTATTAAAGATTGTACCTTATGTGGTGCTTGTGCCTACGTTTGCCCTTCTTTTATTCCACTTACAGCTCAATTTAGATATGAAAAGGCTGTTGAAAAGCATATCTATGAAGCTGAAAAACGCAATGCTAGAGCCAAAGAGCGTATGGCTGCAAAGCAACAGCGTTTACTCGAAGAAGAGCTTGCTCGTCAAAAGAAGAAGGAAGAAGCTTTAGCAAGAATTAAAGCACAAAAAGAAGCTGAAGCTAAGATGACACCTGAGGAGCTACAAGCCTCTCGTCAAAAGGCGCTTGAAGAAGCTAAAGCCAAAGCTAAGGCTCGTAAAGAAGCTTTATTAAAGGGCACTACTACCCCACTTTCAGGTGAGGTAAACGACGAGAGTCAAACTGTAGAGCGCATTAAGAATCAAGAGCGTAAAGCCATTGAGATCTCAAAACATGAAGGTCACATGGACAATCCACTTGCTAAAGCAAGACTTGAGCAAGAGGCTCTTGCTAAGAAACTACAGCAAGAAAAAGAAGCTCACAAAAACGATTTACCATTTAATTTAAGACGACAAGCTGCAGTACGTACTGATACTTTGAATATCAAGTACTATGAGGAAGTTATTGATAACAATACTACTCATGCTTTAGTTGGTTTAGAGCCTAATGATGCTTTACAAAACCCAGAGCGTAAAAAGCCTGTAGCTCAAGTTTTAATGAGTGCTCAATTTGATAAAAAGGTTGAGAACAACAAGCTTCCTGAAGTATTAAAAAAGAAAACATTAAGATCTAAGAAATAAATATATGAATATCAGTGAATCAAAAGGCGTTGTAAGACAAATATTAGGTTTAGAGACAGCGCCACACCTTAAAGCTAGCATGACAACTCAAAAGATCATGCTGATAGTGCTATTAAGTTTAATTCCAGCCTTTATAGTAGCCATTTTCTACTTTGGTTTTGGCGTATTCTGGCAGTTTGTAAACTGTACTGTTACAGCTTTAATCTGTGAGTGTTTTGTGTGTCTATTACGCAGACGTAATCTTTTACACTACCTATCTGACTTGTCCTATCTTGTGACAGCGATGATTTTAGCTTTAACTTTGCCACCGCTATTACCTGTGTACTACAGTGTGATTGCCACTGTATTTGCTATTATCGTAGTAAAAGCTGTGTTTGGAGGTCTAGGTCATAACATCTTTAACCCAGCGATGGCAGCCTTTATCTTTTTAGTTATTTCCTGTCCTAAAATCATGGGCACTACCTGGGTAGTACCAGCACCTTTTGCTTATGGACAGGCAAGTTTATCAGCAACTGTTGATGTTATCTACAAAGGTGAAGATCCTGAAAATCTAAAACATTTAGTGGAAGCTTTAAACCTTTCAGATAACTCTAACGACAAAGAGGAGTTACAACAAGGTCAAAGCATTTTAGAAAAGCTTGATGCCATTACAGGTGCTACCTTCTTAGAAAAGGCTAAGACCTCTCGTAAAGCAAAAGCATTAAATGAGCTTACAGAAGCTGACTTTTCCACAAGTCAAAATCAAGCTTATATTGCTTTGGCTATTGCTTATCTTGTAGGTGGTTTAATCTTAATTGGTTGCAGAATCATCCTCTTTAGAATGGTATTTACTTTCTTTACAAGTTTTGCCGTTTTAGCCATAGTTTTACATCACTTTTATCCAAGTATGTTCTATACCTTTACAGAGAACTTACTCTATGGTGGTGTTATTCTTTGTGGTTTTTATATCATCACCGATCCTGTTACTAACGCAGGTACTGCTAAAGGAAGAATTTACTTCTCTATTTTAGCTGCCTTTTTAATCGTGATTTTACGTGCCTTTGGCTCTTACTCTGATACAGTAGCTTTTGCCGTAATGCTATCAAATGCCTGTGCGCCACTAATTGACGTGTTAACTCACCGTCGCTCCTTTGGTATAGGCTACAAGAAAGGAGATCTATAAGATGCATGACGATATGAAAAAAGTATTAGGTGTAGATGAGAACAAAGATCAAAAGTCTACTTTCAAGCCTTTAAGAGCTTTTATTGCAGGTTTATCCTTAAGTATTGTAGCTGGTGCTTGTTGTGCTTTAGTCATGTTTGTAGATAGCAGCACCAAAGATGTGATTGCCCAAAACGAAAGTCACTCTATTAAGGCTAGAATAAATGATTTACTACCACCTGAGGCTAAAGTAAAAGGACACGTTATTACCTGCTATAACGTAAGAAAAGATCCTCACATTGGTCATAACCAAAAGCTTTTTGTCTCAAGCAAAGACCATGAGATTTTAGGCTATGTACTCACCTATCAAACCTCTCAAGGTTACTCTAATCCTTTGGTAATGATAGCAGGTTTTAATAGCGATAAAAGCGTATATAAAGCTGACATTCACTACTCTTTAGAAACCCCAGGCTTAGGTGATAAGGTAGATAGAGATCATGGCAACTTCTTAGATCAATTCAATGGTGAGAATTTACATTCTCATGCTTGGGAAGTTAAAAAATATGGTGGTGATTTTGATTATATTACAGGTGCTACTATCACTAGCCGTGCGACAGTTATTGCCACCTATAATGCGCTAGAAGCTTTAAATTCCATCGATATTCATACTTTAAGTAAATGTAAGGTTCACTGATGAATAACAATATTGAGACTGTTGAAGGAAAATTGTCTGACAAAGCTCCTAAAAACAGTATTGTAAAAGTTCTCTTTCAAGGTATTTGGAAGAATAATCCAGGTCTATGCCAGCTTTTAGGTCTATGTCCACTACTTGCCGTTACCTCCACCGCAGTAAGTGCTCTAGGTTTAGCTGTAGCTACCTTAGTAGTGTTATGTATGTCCTCTATTGTAATTTCTCTTTTACGTAAAATAATTTACAAAGAGGTTAGAATTCCAATCTATGTATTGTTCATTGCTTCTTTAGTTACTATTGTAAGATCTTATGTAGAAGCTTATTTACCAGATTTATACAGTGAGTTAGGTATTTACCTAGCTTTGATTGTATCTAACTGTATCATTATGGGTAGAGCTGAAGCTTTTGCTAAAAACAACAATCCTATTTACTCTTTTTTTGATGCCCTAGGTAATGGTTTAGGTTTTGCTATTGTATTATTTGTAGTAGGCTCCATTCGTGAGATCTTAGGACAAGGTACTTTTATGCTAGGTGCAGCATCCTTACTAGGTAGCTTTGGTCAAGGCCTTGAGTGCACCCTAATTGATAGTGACTACACTATCATGGTAGCAATCTTGCCACCTGGTGGTTTCTTTGTATTAGCTTTTTTAATTGCCTATAAGAATTTTGCAGCCAACTACAAGCGCAACCGCTTAGAGAACAGCTACAAAATCAATTCTAAAATCTTATAGTTATTCTAAGTCCTTGTAAGCTCTTACAAGGACTTTAAAATCTCCTCATTTTTACCTTCAAAAATTTTCATTTGCCACCTTTTTCATTGTCATTTTGTCACAAGTGGCAAGAATTTTCCTCTTGCCTTCCATGGCAAATTGCCTTTTTAAAACTTTTATTTTCATTATAAATCAATACATTAACCATCTTTTTAAAAATTGGCACACCCTTTGCAACAAGATAAATACAAGGGGCAAAACCCCAAAATAAAAAATGCTCAAGAGAGAAAATAAATTAACTATCAAATTGGAGAAACATTATGTTTAATACATCAATTTCTGGCTTAAATGGCGCTCAAAAATACTTAGACACCACCTCTAACAACATTGCCAATGCTAACTCTTACGGTTTTAAGAGATCACGTGCTGAATTTGCTGATTTGTACTGCAACAGCGTTTTTGCTAGCACCAAGACTGCAACTGGTATGGGTGTTACTACCACTACTGTAGCTCAGCAGTTTAAACAAGGTTCCCTATCTGGAGACACTGGCAACAATCTTGATATGGCAATCTCAGGTAATGGCTTCTTTGTATTGTCAGACACTCAAAACGACTCTCAAATCAATGCTGAGGGTAATCGTACCTATACTCGTAACGGTGCTTTTGAGATTAACCCTGATGGCTACTTAGTAACTGCAATGGGTGACTATGTACAAGGATATGATATTGATGATGAAGGTAATGTTACCAATTTAGATATCTCCTCAACTCATGCTATTAAAATTCCTTCAACCACAGGTGCTCCAAAGAGAACCTCTCGTGTTGAGATGAGTGTAAACCTACCAGCTAACGCAGAAGCTCTAGGTCCTAACTCAATGGCTAAGTTTGACCACAATGATTCCTCAACTTACACTAATGCAACTTCACAGACTATTCATGACTCTTTAGGTGGTACACATACTCTTACTTACTACTACTTAAAAGACAATGTAGATGCTGGTACTGGTGAAACCACTTGGAACGTTGTAACTTATGTTGACGGTAATCCTGTAGATCTTGCAGACGTTGGTACTGATGCTAAAGATAGGGCTGTACAATTTAATGTTACTGATGCAGGTTCTTCAGATGTAGGTAAAACCTACTATGGTATGCAATTAAAGTTCGGTACTGATGGTAAGTTAAAAGATGACGGCATGGTTCCATCAGCTATCTTCTTATCAAATGCTAACTCTAACCACACTCGTCCAGGTAGCACTCAAACCTTAGTTGCTGCAATGGGTGGTGCTGTAGCAGATGATCAAGACGTTAACATCAAACTTGATTTCACCCAATATGGTAGCTCAAAGTTCAGCGTATCAAATGTTACTAACGATGGTTACTCAACTGGTGTTTTAGATAACGTTTCAGTAAATGACGACGGTATCATCCTAGCTGCTTACTCTAACGGTACTACTAAGGCTATCACTAAGCTTGCAATGGCTAACTTCCAAAACCCACAAGGTTTAATCAAGATTGGTGATACCCAATGGATGGAATCTATTAACTCAGGTGATGTACAACCTTGTGAAGCAAATACTGGTATGGCAGGTGCCATCAAAGGTGCAAACCTTGAGTTATCAAATGTAGAGCTTGCAACAGAATTAGTTGACTTAATCATTGCTCAACGTACCTATCAAGCTAACTCACAAGCTTTACAGACTCAGAATACAGCAATGGATTCAATTATGAATATCCGCTAAGTTTAAATAGTTTCTCTTTTAGATAGTTGTTACCTCACCAAGATTATTGGTGAGGCTTTTTTATCTTTAAAGCCTAGATTTTCAAATACCAAAGTAATCTTTTAAATCACGTTAAACTTCTAAACTTGCCTTCAAACTTGCTTTAAAGCTACAACTTAACCTCAGACATCAAGCAAAGTTGCTTTTCTTTTTGTGAATATACAAGTGCAAAGGCTCTTACTTTTGTATCGGCAATAGCTGCATATCGCTGAGTTAAAATTTGCTCCTGAGCCTTATCTAGTAAATCCTTTGCACTAGCAGTTGCATTTTCTGAAAGATACTTAAACTCAAATATAAACACTTGATGAGAGTCTAGATAGACCTTTAAATCAGATCTTCCAATACAATTTTGAGACTCTGCCTCACAGATTAAATCACGACCTTTTAAATATAAAAAGATTGAACTTGCAACGGCAGCTTCATCATTCAAGGAGAATTGATTGTAAGGAATTAGATTTAGAATTTGATTAAAAAAGCTCTTTAAAGTGTCAACTGAACAATTAAAGTCTAAACACACACTTGCTTCATTATAGATTACAGCTTCACCGTTTTGAGATCGTAGTAAGGAATTATTATCATCATTAAATAGGTAAGAGCTCTGCAATGTGTTAAAAGCTCTTTTCAACTCAAGATTTGGAAATTTTAAATACACTTGATTAGTAAAAGATCTTGCAATGGTCAAATAGCCTGTTTGAAACAATAATACAGGACTTATCATTGAATCTAAGCTTTGAGGACTTAAAAATTTATTTTTATCAACAATAAACAAGTTCTGATTGCTAAAAGGATTGATGATCTTGTGATCTACTAGCTGTTTAGCGTTGTTGATAAGAATTGTAGGTATACCTCCAAGATCAAACCAATAGTCGCTAAACATATTCTCGCGATTTGGATTTTTGAAGAATCCTAAAATTGAAATAGTTGAGAATACATGAGTTTTGCCTAAGTTATCAAAGCAATAGCCGTCATACCAAGTTGCCAAAAGATCTAACAAATTCTCAACATCTAAATCACTAATATTCTCTTGAGCTTTGTCATAGTAAATAGCAGCTTGACACACTAGGTTGTCATTAAAGTAATGTTTTATTTCTTCTCTTGTAAAGCCTGCTATCGTACCAAACTCAGGATATTGAGATATATCCGTAATAGTATTACCTAAAGTGAGTAAAGCTGCATCTTTATAGCGTGTAATTCCAGTAATAAAGATAAATCTAAAGTAAGAGTTGTAAGTCTTTACCAACGCATAAAAGGATTTGAGGATAGTGGTAATTAAGCTAACATACTTTTCTTGCTCTTCTTTTGGCAAAATATCTGGAAAATGAGTAATTGGAAAATCATACTCATCAATTAAAAGTACAACATTATTTTTACCGCAGGATAAGATCAGATCTTTAAATCTATTTATTATCAGCTCGCCTGATAGAGATTCATTTATGGAACTCTGACCGATGATTTCCTCTATTGCTCTTGCAAAATGAGAATTAAATAAACTTACATACTGCTCTGCATTAAAAGAATTGTCGGAAGTTTTAAGCTCTGGATTCTTATTTAAAAAATCAGTGATATCAGAGATAAAAGTTGAAAAATCTAGATGAATAACTTTGTAATCTTGATGGTCATTCCAAAGCTTTTCAATTTTTAAGCCTTTAAAGTAAGACTCCTGTTTTTGTCCTGTTTCATCAACAAATGACTTGGTGCCATGTGTAAATAATTCTTCAAAAGTGGATACTAAAGTAGACTTACCAAAGCGACGTGGTCTTGATAAAAAGAAGGATCCTCTATTCTTAGCAAGATTATAGATAAGATCTGTCTTATCAACATAGACCCAATTGCTTAAAATAAACGTTTCAAATGATTGTGCTCGTGGTAGTTGAGTTATTAAATCATCAAAGCTTGGCATTTATATCACCTTCAAAATTTTGTTTAATTTTATCATATGAGATAAATGTTTTCTTGATTTAAAGTAAAGGTATCTTTTTTCTAAATATATGTGTTGTAAAAATTGTATTTACTCTATTACCTTAGTAAGGATAATTTATTATTTAGAAAAAATGCTAATATATGCTAGACGTAACATTAAGTATTTTTATAGGAAAGATCCATGCTTTTATATCATGGTAGCAACATGACAGTAGCTATACCAAAGCTTATAAAACAAAATCGTTTTCTAGATTTTGGATTTGGTTTTTATACCACCACTAATAAAGAACAAGCTATTGGTTTTGCAAAAAAAGTTTTTCAACGCAGAAAAGTTGGTGACTGCATTGTAAACATCTATGAAATACAAGAAGATCTTGCTTTTAATGAATGCTCATTATTAAAGTTTGAATCAGCTAATGAAGCGTGGATTGATTTCGTAGCAGCAAATCGACAAGGAACCTATCAAGGTAAAAGCTATGATTTTATTTTCGGTCCGGTTGCAGATGATGATGTGTACACAACCTTTTCTTTGTATACTGTAGGTGTTCTTACAAAAGAGCAAACTGTAGAAGCTTTAAAAGTAAAGAAGCTCTTCAACCAACTTGTGTTAACTACTCCAAAAGCTATATCTTATCTTAAATTTAAAGGTACCTTATCAAAGGAGTAAAGAATGGATCATAAAAAGTTTTCAGCACTTTTGGCACTTATTATTCCTAAGGTTGTAGACTTGATTGTTAAAAACTACCATTACAATGAGATTAGAGCCATAAATGAATTCTATAGTTCTTATGTGTACTCTGTGTTAGAGCAAGAGGACACTAAACTTTGGCATTTAAGTCCTTTAACGCTTTTTAATCTATTTGACGAAGAAAAAACGACTGGTAAGGTTACCTTTCCTGAAGAGAACTAATCATGACAAAAGAAGGCAAGTTTATAATCTATTGTTTAGAAATTTACAAAAGAGAGAAAAATCTTACAGGAAAAGATGTAGTAGAGCTTTTTTCTAAAGCTGATGTTTTCAACTATATACTTTCTTGTTATGAAGCCTTGCACACCACAGGTGATCTATATATCGTAAAAGATCTTGAAGGATTTATATCTGATAGCAATTAAGCAACTCTATTCAAATTATCTAAGAGACAAAAAAGGCTACTAAGTTTCCTTGGTAGCCAATTACTTTAGTTTTTTTGCATTGGAAGTTAACTTTTAAAGATCAAATTTCAACCACTTACCTCTAAGTAGCACTGCTTTTAGATTTAAATTCTGATCTACTAATAAGAGATCTGCCTTTTTACCATCTTCAATAGAGCCAGCCTTATCTAAAATACCAATAGAGCGTGCTGGGTTATAAGTTGCACACTTAATAGCATCCTCACCCGAGTTTAGCACTTTAGATCAAAGAAAAAGTCTTGCGTAAGCCTGGCAAGCCTCGTTTCATTTTTATTTGATGTGCGGTGAAAAAACTTGGTTTATTTTGAATAATCACTTACTGCATTTTTGAAGCACTTATTCACCACCTGATCTATTAGATTAGTTTTAGCAGTTCTGAATTTTAAAGCCTTTTTAATTTGACCTACATTAGACACTAGAGGAAGTGGAGATAAACCTAGAGCTTTAATGATTGAATCAATACAATCAGACTGTTGCTCTTGAGCTTTTGTATAAGCTGATTCAATCTCAGCTAGATCTAGTAAGTCATTTACATCAGCTTTAGTACGATTTTTCTTAACACGATCCTTGGTGTAAATATCAGAAAAGAACTTGCAGTTCATAAAGAGCATATCTTTGCTATTTGGTACAGGTATAGGAGCAACAACAGCATTATTAAGTTCTTGTGTTAATTGGTGTACAGAGTAATTATGACCTAAAGCTTTCATCTTGTTTTCTAGTACTCTAAGTGCAATAAGAGCAAGTACACAGATTAAGCAATGAGCACGGATATGAGACTCTAATCTAACAAACATAGGACGGATGCTAAAGTTGGTCTTCATAACACGGAAGCAATCTTCAATCTTTACAAGGTGATGGTAGGTAGTAAGCACCATCTGAGGAGTGATGGTGGTGGTAGTTGCAGTTGAACCACTATCATCTTCATTAACAGGATCGGAATAAACCATAGCAGCAAAACCAGCAATGGCTTTTCTGTGTTCGACTACAGCTAGGTTGATTTCTTTTGCCTTGTACAAGCTCTTATCAGTTTTGCCATCTTCAGCTTCTTTTTGAGTTTTAACGATACCTCTCCAAACACTAGAGCAAGGGTTAGCCATAAGCTTACCTTCATTAACAGCATTTTGAGCTTTAACTAAATCATCATTAAGCTCAGCTAAATCACGTTTCTTACGCTTTTCACTAAAGGTAAACATGATGTTGCAGTTAACAGTAACCTTTTGGCGTTTACCTGTAGTCTCATCAACACTGTATGCAGTCTTAGTGGTTTCACACACTTTGTATTTAACCATGGTATCAGGTGAATCAATATCAACACCTGGTACCATAGTGGTTTGGTAATCATCTAAATTAAGCATCTGTTTTTCTAAATCTTTACTTAGATTAGATACCTTCTGAGCAACTACAAAGCCAAGTTGCTTGTTAAGTAGCATGTTGAGATTATCTGTTGAATTTAAGCCTCTGTCAGCAACAATGTAGGAGTTCTTAACATTAAACTTCTTCTGTAATTTCTCAATGGATTTAGCCATAGTCTTGAACTCAGAGCTATTGCCTTTGTAGATTTCAAAGTCCATTGGAATACCTTGCTCATCAATAACTAAAGCAATTTTATATCTAGTCTTGGCAATGTACTTAAAGGTGAATTGCTCAACGTCATCGTATGGTGTTTCATAGTAACAGTTGGTGCAATCATAAAAGAGTAACTGTGGACCATCAGATTTAGTGGTGTGAACCTTCTTAACCACGTGTTTTAAAATCTCATCTTTATGATCTGATAAGAAGTCTAAAGCAGCATAGAAATTATCAAGTGCTATACCTTCTACAGGATTTGATAAAAATGTAGTTTGTTTAGCATAGGAGCCAAGGTATGAAGCAGGATCGAGAAGCTTTGAAGCGATAGCGTAAAAGGCTATATCACTTACTTGATAACTGGTGATTTTAGAGTCGGTTCTTTGTAGGTAATCTAGCTTGTATCTAAGCCCCATTTCTTCTTCAATCAAAGGCTTAACCAGTAAATGACCGTAGTGCAATAGAGGTGACTTGTTAAAGTTAGTAAAGAATTCCTTATTGTCTTCAGAAGCTACATCAACTAAGGAAGCATAACTATCAAGGTTCTGTTGCTGCTTTAGCTTCTGATTAAGTCTTTTATTGCCATACTCTTTATACAACTTCTCAAGGGTAGCAGGATCAATTAAATCTTCACGACCATAAGACTTAACCTGACGAGTTCTACTTTTACCATTCTCATCACGATAAGACTCATACAAATAAAGATAACCACGTTTATTAGTTAGATACATAATAACCACCCAAAAGCTAAAAAGACTACGTTCCTATTATATCACAAAAATACAGTACCCACAGCACATTATTTGAATTATTTTTTAACAAAGTAACAAAAAAGGCAGCCCTTTTACAGACTGCCTTCGCGATAGGTTTTGGTGGTAAATTTTTAGTTAGGAACTGCTAAACTCGGGACGCGCAGCCTACAAAGGTATTGAAATGCCAGTAGTTAAAGTGGTAGTGAAGATTAGAGTATAATTTTTCATTTTTCTTATTACCTTCATTTAAAGTCTCCTGAGAATTTGCTTTCTTAGGAGATTTTTTTATAGAAGATGACTAAAAGAAAATTTTACAGAAAAGATATTATGGTTCTATTTACTAAAGCAGAAGTTTTAAGCTTAATACAACTCTATTACTAGGCATTGCATACAACCTGTATGCTGTATATCATAAATGGCATTGAAAATCATTTCATTTATTGAAGATCTGAAATTACCTTGTTTTCACAAAACAATATTGCTATAGGTATATTTACGAATAAAAGAAAGATTTTAGGAATATTTGTCATTTTTTCATCTATTTTACTTACAGTAGCTTGCGGCAGTCACGTAAAAATCAGAGATACATATGAACTTGCTGATGTTAAAAAAGTTTGTATTTTATCGCTCTACCAACTTCAAAGTAAGAAAGGCAACACTGCTTTAGAGAATTTACTAATAAACTCCTTTGATAATTTTAATATTCCAACTGTTCTTATTTCTCAAAAGGAAGATTCAAGAAAATTTGGCTGTAGCCATTACCTATCCTACGCAGCTAAATCCACAATCAACTTTACTCAAAAGGCTAAATTCAGATTCTATGTAGTAGATTACAACTCTAGTAGATTTTTTAATCTTGCAAGTATTGCTACAAAAGAAACCATCTACTTTGATGGATCTAACAACTCTCAGGAGCTTGTAGACAGAATAGTTCACACTCTTCTAACAGGCAATGAAGAAGCTAAATTCTAAGGATCCTTTTACATACCGCCAATAAGCTTTTTCACCTTATTGGTGGCAGGTTAGATGTTATTATTCTAAAATTACTGCTTTACAATCTCAAACATACTGTCTTCGTCATCATCCTCGTCATCATCGTAGTCGTCGAAATCATCAAACAAATCAACAACACCTAATTTATCAAGATACAACAAATACTCTGATTCAATAATAGGTACTTCAGCAGTAAGTCCAAGATCATCGCTTTGCAAGGTTATGTGAGCTACCACCATAGGATTACCTAAATTGTCATCAAAGGTGTTTAATCCTAAATTTAAAACGTCGGTATTAAACTTTACAGCATTTTGTCTTATCAAATATTCCCCAAGATTCTTTAAATACCAATCATAGTGGTTATCATCTTTAAAGATCTCTTGTGTGGTTTCAATGTTATCTAGTTTCATACTATGACTATAGGCAATAAATGAGCTTTGCGCTGCATCTAATTCCCTTATAGGACCATCATTACCACTTGATGCTATATAACTATCCTTGTCATATTGAGTATATTCTGGAATTTCTTTAGTTGAGAAAACATAGTCAACATTAACATCATGGATATTATCAGGATCATGACCAAATATCGCAAGATATGGTCTGCCATCAGAGAATACACCTGGGATAACCTCATTTAGAGGATCTTCATAGAGCATATCAGAACTTATCATTGGAACAGGATAAGAGATCTTTTTAGTTATAGGCTCTGCCATTGGATTAAAATCAGTTAAATCCTCGGTAAAATCCAAAGATACAGTGCTACATACTTTACCTAATACCTTTTCAAATACTTGATAATTTTTAAGGCTTGCACTTGAGATTTTTGGAATCGCAAAATAAATCATTTTAAAGCATTTGTGTAACTGCTCTTTTCCAAATAAAACCTCATAAAAACACTTTGCTACAAGCTTAGGATCATTATGAAATGCACCACATCCAAAGGCACCTAGTACTAAATACTCAACACCACTAGCATCAGCTGTAAGAATGATATTTCTTATTCTGTGATAAAGCTCTTTTTGCATTGCCTCATCATTTGAAAAAAGCTCAGGATTTAAGTTTTTATTAGGAGCTGCTGCTGTGATTACTGAGATTGGAAAGAATTCATTGAGAATTTGATATTGACTGTTTCTAAAGACTATCACATTAGGGCTAAATAGGACTTGGTATTTCTCTTTATTGATCTTTTCATCATAATAATTCTTAGCCACCTTATCTTTAAGCGATGTGTACAAAGTAGTACATCTGCAAAGCTCCTCTTCTTGAGCCATGGCGCCTTTTGTATATCCACCGCCAGGTGTATTTTGATTAGCAAAATTTAAGACACCAATGACAGGATAATCAACATCTTCTTTGTGTTGAGAACTTAACTTTAAAGCAAGATCTACAGTGTTGTCATCCACCATAAAGACATGGGATTTAGCATCCACCTTATATTTACTTTTTTTAGGCAAACTGAAATTAGCATCAAAGGAATGAATTTCACTAGCAGAAATTAAGTTAAATAAAGATTTACTTTCAAAGCCGAACCAATAGGCATCAGCAAATTTTCTAACCACAGCTAGGATTGAGTTTGGGAGAAATTTTAATGGTTCTTCAGATAATTCAAGCTCAGCGATATTATCGCATTTTTTTATAGCATCAACATACAAACCGTTTTCTCTAGCTATATTCACTAACATACTTTTAGGTATCATATTCTTACCTCTTTACTCTAATTTTCACATCTTTATTATACCATTTAAAAATATTTTTAACAGTACTATATATAAATTATTTTAATATTTTATTAAACACTTGATTCCTTGTTTTTACTATCTGATAATTAAGCAAAAAAAATTACTCTTTAAAAGATCCTACCTATAGTCCAAATCATTTATAATAAGCCTGTTTAAAGATTTTTTAATTGGGATAAAAAAATGTTTAAAGTACTTTTTGTGTGTCATGGAAATATCTGTAGATCACCTATGGCCGAGTACGTACTTAGAGACTACGTTAATAAGTTAGGTATCAAAGATAACTTTATTATCGATTCTGCTGCAACTTCCCAAGAAGAAATTGGCAACAGCGTTTATCCACCAGTTAAAAAACTTTTAACCTCTTTAAATATTGACTGCCATTTAAAAAGAGCACGTCAAATCAATTTAGGTGATACTAAAAGCTTTGATTATATTATCGCTATGGAGCAATATAATCTTGATAACTTGTATCAGCTCTTTCCTAAAATCGACAAATCCAAAGTCTACCTATTAAAAGATTTCACAAAAGAGCCAGGTGACATCGAAGATCCTTGGTACACCAGAGATTTTGAAAAAGCTTATCGTGAAATTGCCTCCTCTTGTCTTGAGCTAATCGATAGCTTATATCAAGATTCTCTCTTAGAGCTTACTCATCAACAAGCAAGTAAACTAAAGGCTTTAAAGCAGTTTAATTAGTTGTTCGCATATTTCAAAGCTATTGATAAATTTGAGATTTAACCTATTGTAAGAAACTAAAAATATAGCTAGTATCTACTTGTAGTGTTAAACAAACTTTCTTAATAAGAAGATCATATGGCTATCGATAACTTCAAAACTGAAAACAGAACCTTTGATGAATTACTAAATAGATACGGCATTGTTTATAAAATACCTGTTTTCCAACGTGATTACAGTTGGACTTTAACACAGTGGGACGATTTGTGGTCTGACATAGTTGATACTTTAAATGTAAAAGCTAAGGACAATCCAAACCACTACATGGGGTACTTAGTACTCAAAAAAGACAGTACCTCAGAATTTTCCATTATAGATGGTCAGCAACGCATCACCACCATAGAGATCATTGTTCTTGCAATATTGGCTAATCTAAAAAAACTCATTGATGCTGATATTGATAAAGAAAATAATCTATTTAGATTTAAAACTCTACAACAAACCTTTATAGGCAATTTAGATCCTGTAACTTTACATTCTGATGCAAAGTTAATATTAAATAGAAACAACAAAATATATTTTAGTTTGTATCTTATTCCTTTAAGAAAACTACCTGTTAATGGTTATTCTGCTTCAGAACTATTGCTAAGAGAAGCATTCAATTATTTTTCAGAAAAGATATTCTGTTATCTAAAAAAAGAAAAAAATGACAAAGGTGTAGCTTTGTTCACTCTATGCCAAGAAATATGTAATAAACTCTTTTTTACCGTTATTACTCTAGATAATGAATTAAATGCATTTAAAGTTTTTGAAACTCTAAATGCAAGAGGATTGCAACTTAGTGAAACTGATTTAGTTAAAAACTATATATTTAATTTTCTTGCAGACGATTTTAACAAATACGAAATCAATGAGTTAGACACAAGATGGAATAAAATTGTTGGTAAGCTTGGAAATTGTTCTTTATTAACCTACCTAAGAGCATTTTGGAACAGCAAATATTCTTTTGTAAGAAAAAATCAACTATATAAAACCATTAAAGATAAGATAAGTAATAAAGCTCAGGTTTATGAGTTAATCCAAGAACTTGAAGAAAATATCGATAATTACATTAAACTAATCTATCCAAATAACTCATATTTCGATGGAAATGATCAAAAACAGGCTTGTACTTTAAGATTATTTAACGTCACCACACCATATTCTTTACTACTAGCAGCACAATCAAAATTATCATCAAAAGATTTTTCTACATTATTAAAAATCATAGTTGTGATCTCCTTTAGATACAACGTGATCTGTGAGCTTTCATGTTTAGATCAAGAAAAAATCTACAACAAAATTGCTTTAAAAATCACTAATGGTGAGATCACCAATATACAAGAGCTTTTACCATTGCTAAAAAAACTCTATATCAAAGATAAGATCTTTAGAGATACCTTTGAAAACAAGACCTTTAACACTAATGATAGAAAGGTTAACAGACTTGTAAAATACATTCTTACAACTATTGAAAAGGATTTGTCAGGAATTGATTTAGCACTTGATTCTCCAGATTACAATATTGAGCATATTTATCCTCAAAATCCAGGATCTGACGAAGATTGGCCAGAGTTTATCGACGATTACATCAACATTAGCACTTACAAACTAGGTAATTTAACCTTGCTTTCTGAAAAAGATAATCGTGAAATTGGCAATAAAGCTTTTTCTCAAAAGGTCAAAGTTTATGCTAAATGCAAGTTTGAGGTCACAAAATACATTGCTGAACACTATTTTGTAGAATGGAGTCCAGCAATTATCTGCTCAAGACAACACTTTTTAGTTTCTGAAGCTGTAAAAATTTGGAAAGTATCTCAACTTGCGACAAAATAGCTTGTCGCAAGCTGCACTCTAATCTACGCTAAAGCCTAATAAAGACAATTGCTCTTTAAATTTGTCCTCAACGTTTAAAAGATGAAGGGATGACAATTCCCTTCTTTCACGATAATTTGAGCGCATAGCATCAAAAGATTTAGCATCTTTAAAGCAGTTTTTAAACATCAAGCTATCACGTCTTACATCGTAAACAGAGAATACAAGACGTCTTATCAAATCTAAATCAAGATTTTCTACCTTACCTAAAGTGGTACTCTCAATTTCAGGTTTTGGCATTTGGTTAGCTTTAGGCTCTTCAAGCTTTAACACATGAGCTAAAGTATTAGCAAGCATTACATTAGCACGTCTTTTAGATTCATAAGAGTAACCTGCTATATGAGCAGTTGCACCATCTACTTGAGATAATAGCTTTTTGCAGTTAATTTGAGGTTCACCTTCAAAGACATCAAGCCAAACCTTAACATCAGGTCGCTTTTCTAAAAATACAGATAAAGCCTCATTGTCTACAACATTACCTCGGGAGGCATTGATAAAGATGGCATTTGGTTTTAGTTTTAAGAGTTTTTGCTCGTCAATTAAGTGTAAGGTTTTATATTCACCATCTTTGATTAAAGGTACATGTAAAGTTACGATATCACAAGCTAGAGCTTCATCTAAAGTTGCATTACAAGTTTTATCCCCTGCTTTAAAACGAGGGGGATCGTTTTTTACAATGGTCAAACCTAGTGCTTTTGCCTTGTTATAAACTTGGCTACCTACAAATCCACAACCTACAATACCAATACTCTTACCTTCAAAGGACAAATTGTATTTTTCAGCTAAAACCAAAAGTACACTTAGGATGTAGTCACCTACACTCTCGCAATTAGAGCCTTGAGCATTTGAATAAGCAATACCTTTTTTATCAAGTAAAGCTGTATCCATATGATCCATGCCCGCTGTTGCAGTACCAACAAACTTTAATTTATTTGCTTTAGACAATAAATCTTCATTTACTTTTGTAATTGAGCGGATGATTAACACATCCACATCCACAAGATCGTCTGCATTGATTTGACGACCATTTTTAAGCGCAACTTCTCCGTACTGAGAAAAAACTTCCACGCTATTTGGAAGTGCGATATCACATAAGAATTTCATAATCATGCCTTCAAGCAATCTGCAACAAATTTTTAATTATTTTCAAGATAATAAGATATAATATCAACACAATTTTAGGAGATGTTTATGTCTAATTCAATTACTGTTGATTATCAAACTCATGGTACTAAAGCATTACTTTTAGGATCAGGAGAACTTGGAAAAGAAGTTGCCATTGAACTATTAAGATATGGTATCGAGGTTACTGCTTGTGATCGCTATGACAATGCACCAGCTATGCAGGTTGCTCAACATAAAGCAATCATCAACATGCGTGATCCGCAGGAATTAGAAAATCTTATTGTATCTTTACACCCTGATTACATAATTCCTGAAATTGAAGCTATTTCAACTGAAACCTTAGTTGCACTTGAAGAAAAAGGCTACAACGTAGTGCCATCTGCCCATGCAGCTAATATCACTATGAACCGTGAAGCTATTAGAACTCTTGCAGCTGAGGAATTATCTTTACCAACCTCTGCTTATTTCTTTGCTTCAACTATTGAAGAGATTAAAGAGAATATCCACAAGATTGGTTTCCCTTGCATCATGAAACCAATTATGAGCTCATCTGGTAAGGGTCAGAGCGTATTAAAGTCTGAGGCTGATATTGAAAATGCTTTTGCTGAGGCTTGTGAGCACGGTAGAGGTGGTATCAAGCGTGTTATCGTTGAAGGTTTCGTACAATTTGATAAAGAAATTACTCTACTTACAGTAAATGCCGTAGACGGCATTCACTTCTGTGAAGCTGTAGGTCACCATCAAGTAAATGGTGATTATCACGAATCCTGGCAGCCTGAAGAGTTATCTGAAGAAGTACTTTTAGAGTCTAAGCGTATTGCATCATCCGTTGTAAGTGCCTTAGGTGGCTATGGCTTATTTGGTGTAGAGCTATTTATCTGTGGCAATAAGGTGATCTTCAGTGAGTTATCCCCAAGACCACACGATACAGGTATGGTTACCATGATTTCTCAGGATTTATCTGAGTTTGCACTACATGTACGTGCCCTTTTAGGTTTACCTATTGGAAAGATTTCCTTTAATGGACCATCAGCATCAGCAGCTTTACTTGGTCAAGGTAAAGGCACTAACTTTATCTTCAAGGATTTAGATAAGGCTCTTGCGGTTGCTCCATCTAGCCAAGTTAGAATTTTTGGTAAACCAGATATTGACGGTGAAAGACGCTTAGGTGTATGTCTTGCCCGTGGTAAGTCTGTAACTGAAGCTGTTGAGAACGTTAAAAAGATGCGTTCTTTAATCAATATCGACATTGAATAATACTTAAAGGTACACTCTCATGATGTCATTAAAAAATTACTTAAACATGGATGTTTACATGCTGTTATCTGCTGTAAATATGCAATTAAGAGACGAATTTGAGAGTGTCTCTTCCTTGTGCTCTTACCACGAAATTGATGAAGCTAAGCTTAAAGAGAGACTACAAGAAGCAGGCTTTACATACGTAAAAGAGCAAAATCAATTTAAATAACATGCTACCTAAAATTGATGGGCAATATTTATTTGTCTTGCCCCTTCCTCTTGTAAGTCCAACAGATCCTAAAGCTTCCTTATTTGGTATTGTCTATGCCTGTACAGATGCTGCTTTTAACCTCATTGGTAAAAAAGAGTTACTTATTTGTAAAGGCTTAGCTTACAAGTTACCATCCCCAAGTTATCTTTTTGCACAAGGCATCAATCCAGATTTAATTGCAAATGGCTTAAGTGAAGTTGAGTTCTTAACAAGACTACAAAAGATCCTGCAAGCACCAAACCTCGACATTTTTACTTGGTCACTGCATAACCTTAAAATAGTCGATAAGATGTGCTCAAGAAACTTAGAGGCTGATCTTTTAGGTAAAGTAAATTCCTTAATCGATGTTAATAAGATACTGAAACTTGACCAATACCTAAATACAGGATCAGTACCTAATACAGATGCGCTTTATAAATGCGCAAAATTATTAGGTTTTAAAGAAAGCTCAAAGCATACTGATCTGTTGTTTAAATTAGATGCTTTAATCTATTTAGTAAAGCATTTAAATACTAATGCTCAAGCTTTATTAAACTTCTCTTTAAAGGGCAAGCAATTTAAGATTGATACCATTAAAAATGCCCTTTTAAAGCAGCAAACTCTGTTAGATTTTAATACAGCAACCCATGAGATTAACCTATTAAAGCCACTTGTATTTGACGACTCAAAACAAAGACTTGAAGCTTTAGTTTATGACAATAATAGTATTACCCGTCAATTCATCTATTTAAGTCAATTTCCACTATTGTCACCTGCAACTGTATTAACTCCAGCAAGACAAGAGCTTACAAAGATCTCTTTAAATGGTGTTAATAAGGCATTTTCTGAAACTGACATACATAGTCTGAAACTTGATTTAAACAGTCTAAGTATTTTTGAAAAGTTTTATGCTCAATTAAATGCTGATGACAAGGCTTATTGCAAGCAGTGGAGATCTTCCCCTAAAAACTCCCTTGAGCCACCAGCATTATCCTGCTCAAAGGAATTTAGACAACTAGTATTCTTACTTCGTGGTAATAACTTTGCAGGCACTTTAATTGACAATGAGCTTCAATATTACTACAGAATGTGTCAAAGCCTTTTAATGCCTCAGTTAAAAGTGTACGCTAAAGAGCTTAAATTACTAGTTAATCAAGTAGACGAGAATAATCAAGAGCAAGTAATGTTACTTGCCACTATAGAGCGCTATTTAAGCTCTCTATAATAAGCTTTGGAGTATTACTCCAAAGCTTTATGATCACTTCTTTGTAGACTTTTTGGTGGTAGTCTTTTTAGTGGTAGTCTTTTTAGCAGTAGTCTTCTTAGCTACAGTTTTCTTAGTAACTGTCTTCTTAGTGGTAGTTTTAGAAGCTTTCTTTTCACTTTCTTGAACTTCCCACTTTTTAGCTTCCTCATTATAGAATGCTACAAAGGAAGTAGGCTTACCGTCTTTTACAGAGATAATATACTGCTTTTTAGACTTACGAGAGAATCTAACCTCTGTTTCATTACCCTCGTCATCGTAAGCTGGAGCATCTGCTAAATAATAGAACTTAGGTGAGATCTTATCGCGGTATTTTTGAAGCTCTATAACCTTTGGTGGACGGGTTTCACGTACCTTAGGGAAGTTGTGAGCTGCAAGGAAGATACCAGCTGCACCATCTCTTAATACGTAGTGAGCACCTGCTGCCTGACATGGAAGATCAGGTAAATCTACAGCATCCTCACGTGGTGGTGCAATTTCACCATTCTTTAAGATCTTACGGGTGTTGCCACACTCTTTGTTAGTACATTGCATGTACTTACCAAAGCGACCATCTTTTTCAATCATGGTGTGACCACACTTCTCACACTCAATCTCACGACCCTTTTCAATCTCGGAGTCAAACTTACCTGTCTCTAGAAGATAACCTTTACAGTTAGGGGTGGAGCATAGGTGTAACTTGTGAGTCTCATCGATGATGTAGGTATCCATCACACTATGACAAATTGGGCAACGAGCTCTTGAACGTAGGATAGCAGCCTCGTCCTCATCTGACAATTTGTGAGCACTGATAGCAGCTAAGTCGATAGGTCTTAAGTTTAAGGTCTTCTTACATCTTTCGGTAGCTTTAACATCCTTGTCATAATAGCCTAAGCAGGATAAGAACATACCAGTCTTACCAGATTGTACTGCCATGTGGTATTTACCACATTCAGGACAGGTGAACTCTTTAATCTCAAGAGGGCTATTCTCTGGCATACCACCTTCTGTGGCAGGTAGGGTTGCGTGATTTAGCTCTACTTCAAAGCCTTTATAGAAATTGTCTAGACTTTCAATCCAGTCTTTTTTACCACAAGCAATTTCATCAAGCTCATCTTCCATTGATGCAGTAAAGTTCTTATCCATCAGATCTTTAAAGCTAAAGCGTAAACGGTCGGTTACAATCTCGCCCATTCTCTCAGCAAAGAAACGACCTTGATTGATGGTTACATAACCACGCTCTTGAATAGTTGAGATAATAGCAGCATATGTTGAAGGTCTACCAATACCATCCTTTTCTAGCTCTTTAACTAAACTTGCTTCGTTAAAACGAGCAGGTGGCTGGGTAAAGTGCTGGGAAGGTAGTAACTCTTCAAGTTTTAGAATATCCTGCTCTTTAAGCTCAGGTAATAAAACTTCCTCATTTTTAGTAAAGTTATAGACCTTTTTAAAACCATCAAATAAAACATGTTTACCTGATACTTTAAAGGTGTACTTACCTGCTTGTACAGTAATTTGAGTAGTTTCAAATAACTGAGGTGACATCTGAGATGCTAGATATCTTGCTTTAATTAAATCAAATAATCTCTGTGCATCACGCTCAATACCAGATGGTAGTGGATCTAAAGGATGAGATGGACGAATTGCTTCGTGAGCTTCTTGAGCTGATTCTTTAGATTTGTAGTAATTTGGTTTTTCAGGTAAATATTTATCACCAAAATTACGAGCAACAATATCACGAGCTGCTGCAATAGCCTCTTGCGACAAGTTAACACTGTCAGTTCTCATGTAGGTAATTAAACCTTGCTCATATAATCTTTGAGCAATAGTCATGGTTTTACGTACAGAGAAGCCTAATTTCTGATTAGCAACCTGCTGTAAAGTAGAGGTAGTAAATGGAGGTAGCGCTTGTTGTTTACCTTTTTTAGTTTCTACTGCTACTACTTTAAAGGTTTCGTTTTCAAGCTCTGCTACAATGCTGTTTGCTTGAGCGCCATCTTTTATGACAGCTTTTTTACCATCAATCTGAGTTAAAGCAAGCTTTAGAGGCTCATTTTTTGAGGTTAGAGTATTAGCATCAATATTCCAGTATTCCTCAGGGATAAATGCTTTAATCTCGCGCTCTCTATCCACAATAAGCTCTACTGCAACTGACTGCACACGACCTGCAGATAAACCACGAGCTACTTTTTTCCAAAGCAATGGGGAAACCATAAAGCCCACTACTCTGTCCAAAAAACGTCTTGTCTGTTGAGCGTTTACTAAATCCATATTGATTCTGCCAGGATTTTCAAACGCTTTTGCGATAGCAGCTTTGGTAATTTCTGGGTATTTAACTCTTAGGTATTTGTCATCACTGCCACCTAGCACTTCTTTTAAGTGCCAAGCAATAGCCTCTCCTTCTCTATCCAAATCGGTTGCAAGATAGACTTTATCAGCATCTTTTGACAATTTTTTAAGTTCAGAAACTACTTTATGCTTATCAGGCATAATGTCGTAATTTGCAGCCCAATGATTTTTAGGATCAATACCCATTGAATTAAACTGGGCTTGCTCTTTACTTACTTTAACTTTTTTAGTTTTATCTTTAGTTTGTGGTGCCACTGTAGCCAAATCACGAATGTGACCGACACTAGCTTTAACAATATAATCAGAGCCTAAATAACGGTTGATAATACTTGCCTTAGATGGAGACTCCACAATAACTAATGATTTACCCATGGTAATACCTTTTTCTTTTACTTAATTTGGTATTGATTATCGCACTCAACAGCTTTTGTAAGTTGCTTTCTTACCGTTTTAATCCAAGTTTTAGCCATTAACAATTTCTTTAGTATATCTTTTAATGACTTCTTTTCATCTTTATCTATGCTAATCTTTATAGCACAAACTTTAGTAAAGTCTAAGCGATTTTGCAAATACTCATCAAATGTACTAATTTGATCAACTAAATTTAACTCTTTTGCATCCTCTGCAAGCCAATACTCACCGGTGGCGATATTCTCAATATCAAGCTTAGTTCTGTACTTAGCAACGATTGCCTTAAAACGGTTATGAATTAAGGTTATTTCTTGCTTAAATTTATCACGAGCCTCAGGAGTGTTCTCACCAAACATAGTAAGGGTACGCTTATATTTACCTGCAGTTACCTGCTCATATTCAACGTCGTGATTCTTTAAGACTTTATTAAAGTTAGGAATTTGGGCTACTACACCAATTGAACCTACATATGAAAATGGTGCTGCTACAATCTTTGAGGCAACACAGGCCATCATATAGCCACCTGAAGCTGCCACAGTGTCAACACAAGCAACTAAATTTATACCTTTATTTCTAATTCTCTCAAGTTGACTTGCACATAGACCATAGCCATTTACTACACCACCAGGAGAAGTAAGCTTAATGATAACCTCATCTTTATCAGTTGCTTTAGCTAAGATTAAATTAACCTTAGAGGTTAACTCATCAACTTGACTTGCTCTTGCGTCACCATCAAAATTGATTACATAAAGGTGTTCTGGGCAAAACTCTCCTTGCTCCTCAGCCTTTTTGATACGCTCAGCTTTTTCTTCACGAAGTTTTTCTGGTGCTGTCTTTAAAGCTTTAGCTTTTTGCTTTAAGTAAGCTTTTTTCTCTTTATCAGATTTACTTTCATCAAACTCATCAATAGCAGCATCTAATTTATCTACATTGTCTTTATAGAAATTAAATAAATTGGTGAATTTAAATTTAATCTTATCTTTGTCATCTTCATTATGAGCTTTAGCTTGCATAGCTAAAGAGATGAGCAGTGATACTAACAAGAAGACAAAAACTAACACAGTTACTAACTTAACTGCAAACAAGCCCCAATTAGCTAAAAATTCCATGGTTTATCTCTATTTTAATTGTCTTTATAATCAATACCTGCTTGAGTAAGTCTAATGCCTTCCTCTTCAATCGTGATAAGGCGATTTTTATAAAGGCCTCCTAAAGCTTTTTTAAACTTACCTTTTGACATGTGCAAGTAATCCTCGATGTCCTGAGGATCTGACTTGTCATTAAACTGTAAAAAGCCATCTTGAGCTTTTAAGATTTTTAATAATAGTTTTGAGGCGTGCTCAATACCACTTACGCCCATTTCCTGGAATGAAACATCTAATCTACCATCTTCACGGACTTTAGTAATGTAGCCTGTGGTTCTCTTACCAATCTTTACACCTACACCTTTAAGCTCAGATTTATAAAGTAAACCATAAACCTCGTCGTTGACAACTACTCTAAAACCAAGGGGGGTATGAGATACAGCAACGACATTTACTCTTTGACCAGGCTTGTACTTACCAGGTTTTGCAGTATCACTAATGTAGTGATTAAATCTTTGAGTTCCAAAAAGTCTACCTTGATCATCTAATGCTACTAAGATAGTAACGCTCTCACCTACCTCAAAAGCAGTTCTTTGCTCTGAGATTGGAACTACAAGCTCTTTTGGAATACCAAGATCCATATATACAGTGCCACAATCGATGGAGGTAACAGTAAGGTTACCAATCATGCCACATTCAAGATAAGGGTGTCTTGCAGTTGCAAGCACTCGTCCTGCATCCTTATATAAGAACACACGCAATAGATCGCCAATTTTAAGATCATCAGGTAACTGCTTTTTAGGAACGAACAAGCTACCTTCCTCTTGTGCATCCACAAAAGCACCTTGATCAGTAAGATCAATGACTGGAAGTTTAATCATATGACCTAAAACAACCTTATCTTGCATATAAGCTCCTTAATAGCACTATCTATCTATATATACATATACAAAAAAGCCACTCTATTTTCAAGAATGGCTTTACGATAACTAACAAAGGTATCAAAAAATTAGATACGTTGGAAATCGATATGTAAGATACGCTCTGAAACTGGGTGACGTTGAATGTCTACAGGCTTAACTTTGATTGTTTGGCCATCAACGTTTAACTCAACGTTAGTGTAGAACTCGTCCTTTAAAGAAGCAGCAATTAACTTCTTCTCATCAAGAGTAATAGAAATTGCGTCTTTACCTTCACCAATGATGATAGCTGGTGTTAAGAATTGACGACGTAGGCGGCGGCTCGCACCTCTTCCTAGGTCTGTACGGATAGTAGCATCAAATGAAATTGCCATTTTATGTTTTCCTTGAAATAATAAAAATAAATAAACTGTGTAATGCGACCATAAACACAGCAGACAGTATTATATGCAAAAACGTGATTTTTGCAAGTCAAATCTCACATTTAAATGAGATTTTATTGCATTATGGAGGAATAATTACCAGAACTTATTTTAATCATCTAACAAACATGCTTGTTTTAAAACCTTTTATTACACTTACAAGATTATTTAGCCTCTTTATTCTAGCTGTAAGCTTGATGCTTGTAGGCTGTCAAAGTGCAAGTCACGTTGAGCAAAGTCAAGGCTTTAATGTTGAAAAAATTCTAAATAAAGTAAAGTTACACAAAACCACAGAGCGTCAATTAAGAGAATACTTAGGAACACCAGCCTATGAAGCAAGTTGCTTAAAAGATCAAAAACGAGTAATTGGCTTTGTTATCTTTGGTGATCACTTCTATAGCAATTTGTCTAAAGGTGCTGTATTAGGCTATTTAACCTTAGGTATTAAATCAAAAATTTTTGCTCATACCTTAAAATTCATCACAGCAAAGCTTGATGAAAATGGCAAAATTATTGCTATAAAAGCTAACGGTGTAACCTTTAATAAGCATATGAGATTTTCAACTTGGCTTGAATATAAAAGAACCCTTAGTGTAAAAGAGTTAAAGTCAGAAGTTAACTTCTCAACAGACGAGGTAAAAGATACTTTTATTGCTCAATACAATAAAACTCATAAAACTAAATTTGAAAGCTTAAGTTCTAAACAAAAAGAAAAAGTGTTTGTAACTAACACTGTAAACGACTATCAAACTGAAGCTTACCTTTATGGACAAAAGGTTTTTGGTAGTTTTTCTGAATTTATTACTCCGCTTCCTCAAAATTATGATGGTGCTAAAGCATTAACTATTTTTTCAGTTAAAAATTAGCACTTTTTACATTGAATTATTTATTATTGCGCTTAATTTTGGGATAATAATTTGTACATTATTTTATATACCTATAATAACAATTATGACTAATTTCTATAAAAAGCTTGATATTTCAGCTTTTGATGCAATTTCAAAAGCACAAAAAATTGTGAACGGACCAATGCTTTTCCAAGCAACCTTTAGCTTAATTGAACACGGCGTCTTAAAGGCTCTTGATGAAGCACCAAAAGGTTTAACTTTAGAACAATTAAAACAACAGACAGATTTAAGTGAATATGCACTAGGTGTCCTACTTGATATGGGAGCATCAGGCGAAATTGTCACTGTAAGTGATGACGGCGTTTATGCTTTAAGTAAGATTGGTTATTTTTTAATCAATGATGAAATGACCAAAATCAACATGGATTTTATCAAGTATATTTGCTATGAAGGTGCAGATAAGCTTGATGATTCTCTAGTTCAAAGAAAGCCTTGCGGTTTAGCCGTATTTAATAAAGAATGGCAAACCATTTATCCTTATCTTGACAAGTTACCAGGTAAAGCAAAAGAAGCTTGGTTTAATTGGGATCGCTTGTATTCTCAAACAGCTTTTCATGATGCTATTGCAAAACTAAACGAATTATACAAACCTAAAACAATTTATGATGTAGGTGGAAATACTGGTAAATTTGCGATTGCCTGTTGCAATCAAATTGATGATGTTAAGGTTACAATCCTAGATTTACCATCACAAATTAAGATGGCAAAAGAGAACATTCATGCTCACAACCTTGATAATCAAATTGATTTTCAAGCTGTAGATATCTTAAATCAAGATCCTAACCTACCACATGATGCTGACGTTTGGTGGATGAGCCAATTTTTAGACTGCTTTGCCCCTGAACATGTATTGCATATCTTAAGCAATATCTCAAAAGCTATGAAAGATGATGCTAAAGTATGTATTTTAGAGCCTATTGCTGATAGGCAGAAATTTGAAGCTTCAGCTTACTCTATCAACGCAGGATCTCTATACTTTACTTGTATGGCCAACGGTTACTCACGTTTCTTTAGCACCGAGATGTTAACTGAACTTGTAACTAAAGCAGGATTTAAAGTTGAAAATATTATTGATGGTCTTGGTATTTCAAATTCCTTATTTATTCTAAGTAAGTAAAATGAATATTAGCTTTAAGATTGAAGATGTAGCAGCAAGATCTTTTGGTTTAACTACCATTGAAGAGTTTACCGCTTTAGCAAATGGTAGTCTTACTGTTGATACTAATGCTCCTAATGCAAAACCAAAACTAATCCCAATGATGACAGCAAGACGTCTGTCTGACGGTTGTCGTTTAGCTGTGGATGCAGGTTTAGAACTTAGTTCAAGAAATAATCTTACGGGCGTTATCTACTCTTCCTTATCTGGAGAAATCCAGCACAACTATAAAGTTTTGATAGCTTGTGCAAAAGATATTCCTTGTTCACCTACAGATTTTTCAATGTCTGTACACAATGCGGCTGTTGGTAACTTTACTATCTTGTCAAAGGCTGATATTCCATCAAGCTCTGTTAGTGCAAGTGAGGATTCTTTTATGCAAGCACTAGTTGATGCTTATATTAGACTTGATAATGATAAGGATAGAATTTTAGTAGTTGACTACAACGTCTCTATTCCTGAGTTCTTTATCAACTATAGCGATAGTGATCTTTTAGATTACCCAATTGCAGTTGGTTTTGTATTATCTAAAGGTAATGAAGTAACTATTAGCTCTCAAGCAAAAGAAGCTGTAACTTACGACAAGCACCAAGCTCTTACCCTTTTATTAAATTACCTAAATAAAGCAAAACAATGCACGATTAAAAGCTCAAATCAAGAGTATCAGGTCAATTTCTCATGCAAGTAATTCTAGGAATTTATAGAGTGATTGTCGCAACCATCTATCTTGCGGTATTTGGTGTGGGTGCTTTATTTATTTCAGCTATATTCTTTAACCTCTTATCTTTAGTTATAAAGGACAAGCAAAAAAAAGTTAGAATATCTAGAACCTTTACAAGTGCTTCTTTTAGACTGTACTTAAAATCTGGTGAACTTATAGGTATTTTTAAATTTAATTTTCACAATCTAGATAAATTAAAAAATGATCAAAAAGTAATTTATATTGCCAATCACCCAAGTTTACTAGACTTTGTGATCTTAACTGCCATAGGCAAAAACACAAGTTGTGTAGTTAAAAATAGTCTTAAGAAAAATCCATTTTTCTCTGGGGTGATCTCTTGTAATCAGTATATTGGCAATCACGGAAGTAGTGAGCAAATTGTACAAAGATGCAAAGATGAGTTAGAAAAAGGTAGTTGTCTCATGATTTTTCCTGAGGGTACTAGAACTAGAAATCAAAGTAACCTCAAATTTACGCATGGTTTTTCTAGCATTGCGCTGACAAATAACTATAATATCAGACCATTCGTAATAAATTTTAAAGGTAGAGCTTTAAGAAAAGGTGCGCCTTGGTATTTGATATATTACTCAAGATTATATTTTGAGGTTGAAGTATTAGACTTATTTGATACAAAAGCATTTGTGCAACAACATCAAGATAAAGAAATTAGCGCACAATCAAGAATACTTGCAAAGCAATTACAGAATATTATTCAATCAAAAGTAGCTTAGGAACACACATGGAAACTTTATATCAGGAAATTAAACAACTTATTATCGACTCACTTAATCTTGAAGATCTAAGTGTTGACGATATTGAGACTGAAGCTCCTCTTTTTGTAGATGGCTTAGGTTTAGATTCTATTGATGCTTTAGAGCTTGGTATGGCTATTAAGCAAAAATACGGCATCACTCTTTCTTCAAATAATGAAGAAATGAAAAAATGTTTTTACTCAGTAAAGACTCTTGCAGATTACATTTCAACCCATAAGAGCTAATTATGACTAAAGAAGAAATTTTTGAGCAAATCAGACTAATGCTATCTCAGCTATTTGAGATTGATAAAGAAGAAATCACTTTAGAGAGCAAACTTTTTGAAGAGCTTGAGTTAGACAGTATTGATGCTGTGGATTTAGTAGTTAAGCTACAAAAGACCATCGGCAAAAAGATCATGCCTGAGGAATTCAAGCAAGTTCGCACTGTTAAAGATGTAGTTGATGTAGTTTATAAAATTACTCACGAATAAGTAAATGTTAAAAAAGCTGATAGTTTTTTTCTCGGTTGCAATTACCCTCGTGGTACCTTTTGCAATTTATTTTGGAATAAAATATCAGCTTTTAACTTATGTATTAGCTCTGCTAATTGTGGTGAATTTACTTAGACTTACCACCTTTAACTTTAAAAACTCAAAAGTTAAGGTATTGTCTAAAGTAAGTTTTTTTACCGTTATTATTCTGATAGTTTTAGCCATAACCCAGCTAGTACTTAAAGATTTAAAGCTTATTTACTATTACCCTGTTGCAGTAAATTTTGTGTTTTTATCAGCTTTTTTGATAAGTCTCTTTTCAAAAGAAGCTATCATCACTAAATTTGCAAAACTAATTCATCCAAATCTTGAGCAATTTGAAATTGACTACACTAGAAATGTAACCAAAGCTTGGTGCTTATTTTTTGTAGTCAATGGACTTATAGCCCTTTATACCGTACTAAGTCATTCAATTGAGCTTTGGACTCTTTATAACGGGCTTATCTCCTATCTTGCTATAGGAGTGTTTGCTTTAATAGAGCTTTTGATTAGAAAAATTGTAAAAGCAAAACATGGAAAATAATACTCAAATAGCGCTATCAAGTTTTATTAGAGAAAACGATAACGATAATCAAAACTTATGGTGTACAGATAGAATTTTTAATAAAAGCTACACTTACTTAGATTTTAAGTACTTACTCTTAGCTGTAAGTTCACTACTTTCAAAAACAGAACTTAAAAAAATTGCTATTTGTACCGAGAACAGCGCATTTTTCTCTGTGTTTTTCTTCTCCTGCTTACTATCAAATAAAACCCCTGTGTTATTAGGTAACTTTACTAAGCTTTCTTTAGTAGAAGATGTAGATAAGTATGATTTAGTTGTAACAGATGAAAATATCAAAGACTTACCTATAAAAACTTTTTTTATAAATTATGATGCTTTTGACGGGTTACTTAAAAACGCTAAAGACACCTTTTCAACAGCTGATTTAAACAATATTAAGTTTAATAGTGAAGATAACATTGTGCTTTACACCTCTGGCAGTACTGGTAAATCAAAAGCAGTAATAAAAACTTTTAAGCAGATGTTTGATGAAGCGGTAACTGTAGCTTCTATTACCGAAAATTTAGCAAATACTCCTAACTTAAAGGCTATTGCAACAGTCCCTCCCTATCACATGTATGGACTTACTTTTAGGATCTTTCAATGCCTATATCAAAAAATCACCATTGAAGTGCCTATCTGCCATTACACAGAGGAATTACAAAGCTTTAAAGAACCTTTAGTGCTTATCTCTTCCCCTGCTTTTTTAAAGCATATTGATTACTCAAAGGAAAGTCCAAATATCGTGTTTGCCATAAGTGCTGGCTCTGCCCTTTTTAAAGATACTGCAGCAAAGTTTTATCAATGGACAGGAACTCCCATTACAGAGATCTATGGCAGCACAGAAACTAATGTGATGGCTTATCGTTTTAATCGTGGTCTTGATGAGCTATTCACTCCTTTTGATGGCATATCGTTCTTTGAAAATAAGGATAGCTTTTATCTAAAGTCTCCTTTTGTGTTAGGGGATTTCAAACTTGATGATAAATTGTGCTTTGAAAATGAACACAAATTTAAAATCATGGGGCGTACCGACAAAATTGCTAAAATTGCAGAAAAAAGAATTAGCTTAAGCTTAATAGAACAACTTTTAAAACAAGATCCTAAAGTTTTAGATGTGGTAGCTTTACCTTTAGAAAAGCATCAAAGAAACTTTATTGCTCTTGTGGTGAAGGTATCATGTGCAGATCACGAGTTTTTACTAAAAAAAGCTAATAAAATACAATTTGTGAAAACTTTAAAAGATAAACTTAAAGATCATATTCCACAGATTGCGATGCCAAGATTTGTAAGAATAGTAACGGATATTCCTCAAAATAGTATGGGCAAGAATATCGTATTACAGCTAAAGGAATTATTTAATGATTAAACCTAAAGCTTATAAAACAGAAATTATTGATAAAAACACAGCAAAGGTAAGTTTCAAATTAGACGATGACTTGTTTTACCTTAAGGGTCATTTTGAGGTTCAGCCCCTATTACCAGGTGTAGTACAAGTAGGTTATGTAGTGGATTTTGCAAAAGAGTTACTTAATTTAGATGTAATCACCAATTTTCAGGTGATTAAATTTTTAAGTCCTATCATACCTGAAGATACCGTCGAACTTACCCTTAAATATAACGAAACAAAGCAATCTCTTGATTTTGAATATTACCTAAAAAATCAAGAAAAGGTAGCAAGTAAAGGCAAAGCAAAAGTATCATGCAACAGCAATTTGGCATAATTATTCCATGCTATAAGCATGCTCACACCCTAAAACAGGTGTTAACAAATTTAGCGCCATTAAATTATTTAATGGTGGTGGTTGACGATGGTAATGATTTAGATCAAAAAGCTATCATTAAAAACACCGTTAAAGAATTTGAAAATGCTGTTTTACTTGAGCATGCTACTAATTTAGGTAAAGGAGCTGCCATAGCTGATGGTATTGCTTATTTAAAAGAGCATCACTATACGCATGCAATACAAATTGATGCCGATATGCAACACAATTTAAAGGATCTTAATAAATTTATAAGTTTGTCAGCACAATATCCAAAGGACATCATAAGTGGTGCTCCACTCTATGATGATAAAGCCCCTAAAGGTAGAGTGATAGGTCGTAAAATCACTAACTTTTTTGTAGCCTTAGAGTGTTGCACTCTTTCAATTAAAGATGCCATGATTGGTTTTAGAGTTTACCCTGTAGAGCCTATTTTTAAGATCTTAAATAAGCACCATATTGCAATGAGAATGGGGTTTGACATTGAAATTCTAGTTTGGGCCTATTGGAGTGGTTGTAAAACAAGATTTATTGAAACTAAAGTTAACTACCCAGAAGGTGGTATTTCAAACTTTAAAGCTAAAGATAATCTTAAGATCTCACTTATGCACACCAAGCTTTGTACAATTGCTCTATTAAAACCAATATTAAAGGTGTTTAATTATGTCTGAGCAGGATCTAACTAAACACTGGGCAAATCAAAAAGAGAAAGCAGGCGGTGTTTTAGGCGTAAAAATCTTACTTACCCTTTACAGAATTGGTGGTAAAGCTTTGTTTTTACCAATTCTCTACCCTGTTATTTTTTGCTATTACCTAGCATCAAAAAAGCAAAGACAATACTCTAAAGAGTTTTTTCAAAACGTCAATTGTAAGCTTCAAAAGCAAGGAAAACCTTGTCAAAAGTTTTCATCTTTTAAACATTTTTTATCCTTTGCTGACATGGTGCTAGACAAGTTTAATGCTTGGATGGGTAAGGTTGTAATTGGAAAAAATGCTTTTTATACTGAAAACTCAGAATCTACTATCTTTAACTTTGAAGGTGGTGGCAAAGTATTTTTATGCTCTCACTTAGGAAATGTTGATGCGCTAAGAGCTATTGAATTTAAGCAAAAAACCGCAGTGGTTAATGCAGTGTTTTTTACTCAAAACGCAAAACAAGTAAATAGCACTCTAAAAAAACTAGCCCCCCAAGCAAATTTTAATGTAATTGCAACTGATACTATAGGTCCTGATACAGCTATTTTACTTAAAGAGAAAATCGATAAAGGTGAAATTGTTGCTATTGTAGGAGACAGAGTTCCTGTGGTTAAAAAAGGTGTCAACAAGCATCGAGTGGTGAAGGCAAACTTTTTAGATATGCCATGTAACTTTGCGCAAGGTCCTTTTATCTTATGCAGTTTGCTAAAATGCAAAGTGCAATTGCTCTTTGGACTTAAAAATCCTAAAACTAAAGTTATTGATATAGTTTGTGAGGATTTTGCAAATCCTATTACGTTATCAAGAACTAATCGTGAGGAGGATTTACAAAAGTATATTCAACAATATGCTAATAGACTTGAATATTACACTTTAAAATATCCTTATCAATGGTTTAACTTTTTTGACTTTTTCCACCAAGAATAAAATGTATAAAAGACCTAAATTTCTAATCAAAAAGGAATGTGTTTTTCCAATTTCCTTTCATGATACCGATGCGATGCAAGTGGTATGGCATGGTAACTATATTAAGTTTTTTGAACTAGCAAGAGAGGCTATGTTTGAGGAATTTGGCTATTCCTATGAACAAATGAAACAGGACAAACTAATTTTCCCAATTACTGAGGTTAGTTGTAAATATCGTCGTTCTTTAACTATCACTGATAAAGCCTTAAAAGTAATCGCCATGCTTACAGACTTCGAAGGAAAACTTGTCGTTTTTTATGAAGTGTACAAAGTTGGTGACGATAAGCATTTATGTGCTTATGGTAAGACAGAGCAAGTGGCCATGACCTCTAATACTTTAGAACTACAATTTCAAACTCCAAAAGCATTACTTGAGGCAATAGATAGACATGCTAAGGCAAATAGTTAAGGGCATAAAAGTTTTATTACTCTGCTCTTGTTTTACAGTTCCTGTCACACAGGCGCTAGAAATTCAAGAATTAGCAACACTTCTTGAGAGTAAAAAGAATATTACTTGTGATTATAAGCAAGTAAAAACTTTTCAAGGACAAGAGCTTAATAGTACAGGTAGCTTTTACCTAATAGACAAGTCCACCATAAAATTCTCGCAACAAGATCCTTTTGCCATGGATACTGTGCTAAATAGTGAGAAACTTGTGCAAATAATTGATGGCAATGAAACAGCTATTACCAAGGAGAACAATCCACAAGTTTTTGAGGTAATCAATCTTGTTATGCAAGTTTTCTCCTTACAGCAAGATCTTGAAAATCACTTTGCAGTAAAACTTACAGGCACTCTTGATAACTGGACTTTATTTTTAGAGCCTAAAGATGAGGTTCTTAAAAAGGTATTTAAAACTATTCTTTTAAAAGGCTCAAATAACATTCAATCCATTACAATAACCGACAACAATCAAGATCTTACATGCCTTGAATTTTCAAACTTTAAGCAATAAGTTATGGCCCAAAACAAAGTTTATAGTGTAGTCTTTATTTTAAGTTTTATATTTATGCTAGGTTTCCTAGTAGTAAAGCTACCTACTCTAAATTTTGATAGTTCTATACTCTCACTTATTCCTAAGGTAACTGATGATAAAGTTGATGAAAAAATAATTGATAGCTTTACTAAAAGACTAGATAAAATAAGTCTTGTAGTTATAAAACCTCAAGATAATAACCTTGAAATCGTAGCTAAGCTTTATCAAAACTTATCAAGTATTGAAGGAGTTGATAAAGTTATAGGTAAAGTTGATAGTAACTTTCAACATAAGCTTCAAGAGGACACTTTCAACTTTAAAACTGCTTTAATTACTCAAGATCTTAGAGAAAAACTCAAAGTTAAGACAGCCACAAACGAGGTTATCACTGCCCTTTATAGTGGTGTTTTAGGCTTAGGTGCAAAAGAATTTGAAAACGATCCTTTATTACTTACAAGAAAAGCCATCTTCAACTTGGCAAAAGACACTAACTTTAAAGTAAAACAAAACTATTTAACGGTTAATTTTAACCATGAGGATTATTACCTATTTACTCTAATTGCCAAAGCCTCAGGTCTTAATCTTGAGCACACTGACAATTATGTTGCAGCTATTGATAATGCTATAGAAACCATACTTTTAGAGTACCCAGAAAGTAAAATTTATAAACGAGGTACTGCCTTTTATTCAAAGGATGCAGCTAAAGCTTCAAAAAACGATCTTACCTACTTAGGCACTTGTACTGTATTACTGGTGTTTTTACTTATTTTTGCAATATTTAGGACATTAAATCCTGTAGTTTTAGCCCTACTGTCAGTTACTTTTGGACTTGTAGCTGGCTCTTTTTTAGTAGTCTTTTTCTTTAACAGTATTAACCTAATTGTCATAGGCATGTGTTTAAGTATCATTGGCGTGGTTTTAGACTACTCTACTTATTACTTAACCTTAAGGCTTAATTTTAGTGGCAAAGAAACCTCTTTTGAGACTATTAAAAGAATGCAAAAGCCTTTGATAATTGCAGCTACCACAGATGTGATTGCTTATTTAATTATTCTATTGTTCCCACTTGAGCCATTAAAACAATTAGCTTTATTCTGCATTGGAGCTATAAGCTACTCTTGCTTATTCGTAGTTTTAGTTGAACCTTATTTGTGTCAAAACACTAAAAAGGTGGCACTACCACTTCCAACGCTTTTAAACCTATATTTAAAGCTTGCCTCAAAAAAGACTTTTTCAAATACTCTAATCATAGGTTTAGTAGTAATTTCAGCTATTGGGTTATTTAAGCTAAAGGCAAATGACGATCCTGCTTTATTACAAACTTTAAATCCTACTTTAAAACAGCAAGATGACTTTATAAGTAAGTTATTAAATACTCAAAACTCTCAAAAATTTATTATTGTTAGTGCGACTTCTTTTGAAGATTTACTTTATAAAAATGAGCTTGTAAAAGCCAAATTAGACAAGTTAATTGAAACTAAAGCCATAAAGTCTTACAAGACTATACCTTTTAACAGTCAAAAAACACAACAACAGGATTTAGAGCTGTTACAAAGCAATACCAAAGTGTTGCAAGATAAGTTATCAAAAATGCACCTTAATTTAACCTTTAAAGACTATCAAGAACAAATATTTGATGAAGCCAAATTTTTTGATAGTGCATACTTTAAGTTATATGAGCAAATGCTACTAGTAAAAAACGGTACTTGCGCTTTAACGATTATCTTAAATGAGGTTAATAATGGTGCTCTAATTAAGGATGCTCTAGAACCAATTGAAAACACACTATATCTTGATAGACACGAGGATTTAACCCACGCTTTTACTTATCTTAGAGAGCTTATTAGTTTTGTAGTATTAAGCTTTATTGTGGTTATCTTTGTTATAAGCTGCATAAGATTAAAACTAAGATTAGGTTTGTTAGCTACTGTGTTTTCAATTCTTGCTCTGACAACTGCTCTTACAGCTCTTGCCTTTAGTGGCTTACAACTAAATTTATTTTCACAATTAGCTTTAATCTTAGTACTAGGTATCGGTATTAACTACGCCATCTTCTTTACTAACAATAAGGAAATTGAAAAGGTAAGTTTAGTGGCAATTGCAACTGCTCTTTTAACCACATTACTTACTATTGGCATTTTAATCTTTAGTAGCGTTGCTGCTATACAAGGCTTTGCTATTGTGTTATCAACAGGCATCATTACCGCATTTTTACTTGCAACCATTTTGAAAAACTATGCTAAATAAATTTATACTGTTTTTTTCAATTCTAATTACTCTTACTTGCACTGCTTGTAGCAGTACAAGTAGAGATAGTGCACAAACTCAAAAGGTATTTTTAGAGCCTAATCAAAGTGTGGTATTACCCAAATTCACCTATGAAGATAAGCTTAGTTTAAAGCAACTTATGACTACAAGTTATCAGGATAAAACTCATAGTCTTATCGTTTTTTTAAATTTAGATAAAGATTTTATTGAAATTAAAGGTATGTCTACAAGTTTTATTAACTTGTTTTCGGTAAAATATCATAATGGAATTATCGATACTAAATATTATGTTCCAAAGTTATTATTACCCTCTGTAGAGCAGGTTTTGCTAGATATAATATTGTGTTTTGCAGACGATAGTAAAATTAGTCAATTTTTACCAACTGGTTATAAGCTTAATACTAGAGACAACACAAGAGAGCTTTTAAATAATAACGATAACTTGATTTACAAGATAAGCTATGAAAAGCAAAAAGAACACAATTTAGCAGTGAAGTTAACCAATAACGCTTTTAACTATACGATAACTATAAAGTACTTATGATTTATATTAACGAATTTGCCTCAATCAGCGCTTTAGGATCTAATAGTGATGAGATCACTTATAATCTATCTCATCCTAATCAAATCTTACTTACAAAAAGAAATGATCTATTATTAAATCAAAAAGAGTCTTATTTTGGACAAGTAAAAGCCTCCTTACCATCTCTTGAGGCTTATCCTAAACACAAGACTCGTAATAATGCGCTGTTAGCTTATTTGTGCCAAGTTTTAAAAGAAAAAGTAGATTACTTTATTGAAAAGTATGGTAATCAAAGAGTTGGTATTGTACTTGGAACCTCAACCTCAGGTTTGAGTGAAACTGAAGTTGAAATTAAAAAATATTTACAAACCAATGTTCACAGCCAAGACTTTTATTTCTCCATGCAAGAATTTGGCGATCCTGCCCTTTTTTTAGCGCAATACTTAGGTGTAAAGGGCGTTTGTTACGCCATTTCCACAGCGTGTTCTTCAAGTTCAAAAGCTTTAGTTTCAGCTAAAAAACTTATTGAAAAAGATGTTTGTGATGTTGTGATAGCAGGCGGTGCAGATACCTTATGTGCTGTACCAATCAACGGTTTTGACAGTATGCAAGTATTAAGCTCAAACCGTTGCAATCCATTCTGTAAACACCGTGATGGTATCAATATTGGTGAGGCTGCAGGACTTATGATTTTATCTAAAGAGCCATCTTCACTTGCTTTAGTAGGCTGTGGAGAGTCTTCAGATGCTTATCATATCTCCTCTCCAGATCCTGAAGGAAAAGGTGCGATAAAGGCCATTAACATGGCTTTAAAGGATGCAAATTTGTCACCTCATGACATAGGTTATATCAATATGCATGGCACTGGCACCAAACTTAATGATGCTATGGAATCTAAAGCTGTGAATGCAGTGTTTGGAAATTCCGTACCTTCAAGCTCCACTAAGTATTTAACAGGACACACTTTAGGTGGTGCTGGTATCTTAGAAAGTTGCATTTTAGCTTACATCTTAAAATATGATCTTAATTTACCACCACAGGATTTTTCCTTTGATGAAATAGATGATACGCTTTTAGATTGTGGTCTTTTAAAAGAAAGCGTAGGACGAAAAACTAATTATCTAATGTCTAATTCTTTTGCTTTTGGTGGTAACAATACTAGCATTATTATAGGAAAAGTAGATGAGTGATGTATATCTTGAGCCTGACTGTTACCTTCCCCACAAAAAGCCAATGGTTTTAATTGACAAGGTCGTAGAGATAACAGCTAATACTGCGCTATGTCAAAGTTATGTAAATGAAAAAAGCTCATTAGCCCCTTTTTTAGAGAACAAAGATCTCCCCTCCTACTATATTATTGAACTCATTTCACAAGCTATTGGTGTTTGGTCTGGCTTTAAAGCAAAGCAACTTCATCTTGAAATTCCACCTATGGGCATGGTGATTGGCTGTCGTGGTTTAAAGTGTGCTGTAGATAAATTTTCCTACAACTCAACTTTAGATATCAAAATTAACAAAATTATCGAAGATGACACTCTAGCTTCTTTTGATGGAACTATTTCTGTTAACGGCACAGATTTAGGTTTTGGTACTGTCAATGTTGTTAGAGTTACAGATGATCAATTAAATAATCTATTTGCTCGCAATTAAAGAGGTATGATGAGAAGAGTATTAGTCACAGGCGCAGGTACCGGACTTGGTAAAGCCATTGCAATTGAACTTTGTAAAAACGATTTTGAGGTAGTACTACATTATCGCAGTAGTAAAAGTGGTATTGAAGATGCTTTAAGTAGAATCAATGAACTTGGTAAAAAAGCCACCTCCCTTTGTTTTGATATTACCAACAGAGAACAGTGCAAACAGATTTTAGAGCAAGATATTGAGCAAAATGGCTCTTACTATGGCATTGTTTGTAATGCAGGTATCACTAAAGATGCAGCTTTTCCTATGATGACCGATGACGATTGGGACAGTGTAGTTAGAACTAATATCGACGGTTTTTACAATGTAGTAAAGCCTTGCATTATGCCAATGATTGCAGCGCATGAAGGTGGCAGAATTATTGCCATTTCCTCAGTATCTGGCATTATGGGTAATCGTGGGCAAGTAAACTACTCTGCATCAAAAGCTGCACTAATTGGTGCTGTAAAAGCTTTAGCTTTAGAAGTTGCCAAAAGAAACATCACCGTAAATGCGGTAGCACCAGGTTTAATTGACACTCAAATGACCAAGCTTGATGAAACCGTTAAAAAAGAGATTTTAAAGATGATCCCATTAAAGAGAATGGGTAAACCTCAGGATGTTGCAGATACTGTAGCCTTTTTAATGTCTGATAAAGCAAACTACATCACAAGACAAGTTATCAGTGTTAACGGAGGTTTACTATGAGCAAGCGTGTAGTTATCACAGGCCAAGGTACCGTAACTGCCTTTGGTGAAAGTTGGGATGAGAATAAAACCAAAATCTGTGAGCTTAAAAATGCCGTTCGCCATATGCCAGAGTGGGAAAACATTGACGGCTTAATCACTAAGCTTGCAGCCCCTTGTGACAATTTTACAAGACCTGAAAGTTACACTAGAAAGCAAACTCGCTCTATGAGTAGAGTGTCTTTGATGGCTACAAGAGCCTCAGAGTTAGCCTTAACTGATGCAGGACTAATTGACGACAAAGAGTTTTTAAAATCTGGTTACGTCGGCATTGCCTATGGATCATCTTTTGGTAGTGTGATGGCTGTAAAAGACTTTGCTACCATGCTAACTGACAATACCACAGGTGACATTAACGCCAACTCCTACGTTAAATTGATGCCACAAACCACTGCAGTTAATATCAGTATCTTTTTTGGTATTACAGGCAGAATTATTCCAACTTCCACAGCATGTACCTCAGGCTCAATGGCCATAGGTTATGCTTATGAAGCGATTAAAAATGGCTATCAAGTTGCCATGGTTGCAGGCGGAGCTGAGGAGTTGTCTGTATGTGACGCAGGTGTTTTTGACACCATGTTCTCAACCTCCTCAAAAAATGATACTCCAAAGCTAACTCCTGCTCCTTTTGATAAGGACAGAGACGGCTTAGTAATCGGTGAAGGTGCTGGTACTTTAGTCCTTGAAGAGTATGAGCATGCTAAAGCTCGTGGTGCTAAGATTTATGCTGAGATTATTGGCTTTGCAACCAACTCTGATGCTACTCATATCACCTCCCCTAATGCTGCAACTATTGAAATTTGCATTAGAAATGCGCTTAAAGATGCAAACCTATCAAGCAGTGACATTGGCTATATCTCAGCTCACGGCACTGGTACTACTTTAGGTGATATTGCTGAATCTAATGCTACCTTTAACATCTATGGCGATAAAACTCCAATCTCAACTTTAAAGAGTTACTTTGGACATACCTTAGGTGCTTGTGGTGCTGTAGAGGCTGCCTTTGGGGTTAACATGATGAATGAAGGTTGGTTTAATCCAAACCTAAATTTACATGAGGTTGATCCTCGTTGTGGTAACTTAAACTACATTAAAGACAATATCTTAAAGTTAGAAACTGAATTTATTCAGTCTAATAACTTTGCCTTCGGTGGTATCAATACTTCCCTAGTCTTTAAGAGAGTCTAACATTATTGAGCAGAAGTCTTTGGCTTCTGCTCTATTAAAACTATCTATCCTCAAATTTTCACTAAAATTCTGTCTATATCATACTTATAAGATCTTTATGATGATATGATTAGAGAAATTTCTAATTAGGATCTAAAAATGACAGATTATGTAAGACCTTCAAAAGATCAATCTTTTATGGAAATTGCAGTAGCTGTTTCCATGCGTTCTACTTGCCTACGCCGTCGCTATGGTGCTGTTATTGTGTCAAAAGATGGCAGAATCGTATCTACAGGTTATAACGGTGCTCCAAGACATAGAGCTAACTGTGTAGATTTAAAAGAGTGCTTACGCGAAAAATGCCAAATCAAACCTGGCACTCACTATGAGTTATGTCGTGCTGTACATGCTGAGGCTAATGCCATTATCAATGGCAATCCTTTAGATATTGTAGGTGGCACTTTGTATCTTGCTGGTACTGATGTAGCTACTAACAGTCGCACAAAGCAAATGAGACCTTGCTCTATGTGCCAAAGACTCATTTTAAATGCTCAAATTGCGATGGTAGTAATGAGAGATGTAGATGGTAATTTAGTGTACTCAGATCCTTTAACCTGGGATGACGATTTACCTGAGAAAATCGCTTTAGAATTTGGTGCAAAATAGTTTTGCACCACTTAAGTTTTGCTCTTTATAGAGCAGAACTTATAATTCCTCTACTATCTTAGGATAGGTAACCACAGGTCTCTCATCGATTTTATCAGGATCGTAATTTCTGCGCTCATTACAATTCATATCAGAGATGGTCTCTAAATCAGGAGTACTCATATCAAAATTGTAAAGCTGACTATTTTGCAATAGTTTCTCTTTGGTATTAGCCTTTGGTATAGCAATAATGCCACGTTGAATACACCAGCGCAAAATGATTTGTGAAGGAGCTGCTTTATAGTACTCTCTCATGCAGATTAAACGAGGATCATCTAAGATTAACCTGCCTTCAGATCCTAAAGGTGAGTAAGCTACTACCGCAATTTTATTGCGACGACACCAACTTGTAAGCTCAACTTCAGTATTTAAAGGATGGATCTCTGTTTGGCATACTTGAGGTACTACCGTAGCACCTGCTTCAAATAAGCTTTGGATATGATGAATTTTAAAATTACATACACCAATAGACTTACATAAACCTTCTTTTTGAAGTTTCTCAAGCTCTAAATAAACTTTTTGATAACCTACAGCTGGCCAATGGATTAAATACAAATCCACATAATCTAGCTGTAATCTTTCAAGGGAATCTAAAAGAGCTTGTCTTGGATTGTCAAAATCCTCAATCCAAATCTTGGTGGTTACAAAGATATCCTTTCTTGGAATTCCTGAATCTTTTATCGCACGACCAACACTTTTTTCATTACAGTAAATTCTTGCAGTATCAATAAGTCTATAACCTATTTCTAAAGCATCTCTTACAGTATTGTAAGCTTGCTCACCACCTGGAATTTTATAAACTCTAGTGCCTAAAAGAGGCATTTGCAGATCATTGTTTAATGTAATTGAGGATTTTAAACTAAGCTCCATCTTATACCTCTTTCATAGCCTTATAGGCTAATTCAAATACCTTTGTATCAGCACCTAATTCATGCATGTGTTTTGATAAGTAATTTCTAAAACGACGGGCACCTTTTTCACCATTAAATAAGTTAATGATATGGTTACCAAGATAATGTAATTTATTACCTTCTTTTAAAAATTGCTCACTAAAAGCTAAGACTTTTTCAAAGACTTCATCTTTAGTCAAAATCTTAGTGTTCTCCCCATATATCATACTATCAACTGAGGCTAACAGATAAGGATTATCCATAATTGCTCTACCAAGCATCACACCTTGCACCTTTTGAAGCTTACTTAAACAATCCTCAATGGTGGTGATCCCCCCGTTGATGGTAATAGACAAGTCAGAAAAATACTCATACATAGCATAGACTCTGTCATAGTCTAGTGGTGGTACGCTGCGATTCTCCTTTGGAGATAAACCATTAAGCCAAGCTTTTCTTGCATGTAGAATAATATGGCGACAACCTGTTTTATATACTGAGTCTACAATACGGATAGTATCATCAAGACTATCCTCCTCATCAACACCAATACGAGTTTTTACAGTTACAGGAATGTCTACAGCATCTTGCATTGCTTTAACACAATCTGTAATCACCTGTGGGGTTTTCATTAAGATGGCACCAAAGCTTCCTTGTTGAACTTTATCTGATGGGCAACCTGCGTTTAAATTGATGGCACTATAACCAAATTTTGAGGCGATTTTACAAGCTTTGGCAAGTACTTTAGGATCAGAGCCACCTAATTGCAAAGTACAAGGGTTCTCCTCATCACTATGCTCAATTAAATACTCTTTTCCATGTACTAAGGCATTTGCCGCTATCATTTCTGTATAGAGCATAGCTCTTTTAGTCATAAGTCTTGCAAAGCGCCTAAAGGTCCTATTAGTAACATCAATCATAGGCGCTACAGAAAATCTATCAGCTTTAGTAAAACTTTTATTACTCATCATTTAAATACTCAAAAGGCGGACACAGTCCGCCTTAACTTTACAAAAAATCTCTACTAATAATGCTCTTCAGCAATCATCATCTGACTAATAGTAGGATCCATGTACTTTCTATCGATAGCAGGTAAAGTAGAGGTTAGTGAGGTTACAAGTTTAGTAATTTTGCTTGCATTCTCATCATCAGGTTTAGTTAAGTACTTACCGATGTATCTACCTAATTTCTCCATCTGCTCTTTGGTGATACCACGAGTGGTAGCAGGTAAGGAGGAGAAACGTACTGCATCAAATTTTACATTTGGATCATTAGTTAAAACTTGAGTAATTCTAACATGAACACCAAGATCTGCTAATAGCTCTTGAGCACCACGAGCTGAAATTGCACAAACTTTAGTATCAATCATTACCAGGTGAGATTGAGTTCTACCTGAAATGATCTTCATGCCACCAGCTTGTAGGCCTGCTGCTAGTGCTTGAGCATTTGCAACTACATCATGGCAGTATTGCTTAAAGCCATCATTTTCCATCTCATGAAGTCTTGCAGCAAGTGAGCATAGTTGTGGTGAGGTTAAACCATTGTGACCTGCTAGAGTCTCAGAGCGTTGAATGTCGCCTGCTAAATCCTTTTTACATAAAATTACCGCAGCTTGAGGTCCTTGCATAGCTCCGTGGGTTGAGAAGGTAACTACATCAGCATACTTCATAGGGTTTTCTAAAGTACCTGCAGCGGTTAAGCTTGCTGTTTGTGACAAGTCACACCAAAGTAGTGATCCACAAGCTTTAGCAATTTTAGCAAAGCGCTCAAAGTTAATTGGTAGTGAGTAGTTAACAGGAGAGACAATAATTAGCTTTGGTTTGTGAGTGTTTGCTAATCTTTCGATTTCATCCATGTCTAATTCTTGAGTTTCAGGATCAATACCGAAATTAACAAAACGGTAAGCTAAAGTCTCGCTGTTGCAGTGCTCTTTTTTACGTAAGTCTAATGACATTACAACATCACCGCGCTTAGTTAGTGCTTTAAACACTACACGAGAAGCAGCTTCAATAGTGATAGTCTTTACAGAGGCAAAAGGAGCATTAAATACTTTACATAATCTTGATACCACAAGATTTTCTAAAGTATCGCTCTTACCTAAATTTAGACAATTAGTAGAATTTACAAGCACACTTCCCATGATGGTAGCACAAATTGGGGATGTACTATTCTCATCAGGAATAAAAGAAATCGCTGCATGTTGACGCTCTAATTCTTTCACAAAGTAAGAATATAATTCTTTGTCAAAATTTTTAACTAAATTAAGTGAATTCATCAAACCTCTCCTTAGGCATTGGCTACTATTGTACAAAAATTAGAGCTCAAATGGCCATACAATTGGAATTATAAGAATACATAAAAGCCAGGCTATAAAGCATAGTGGAAGACCCACTTTCAAATAATCTTTAAAGTGCAAACCTGATGGACTTAAAATCAAAGTATTACATGGTGTTGCAACTGGCGTTGCAAAAGAGCAAGAAGCACCTATAGCACAAGTAATGATTACTCCATATGGAGATACATTAAGTTTAGTTGCAATACTCATAGCAATTGGAATTAAAAGTGCAGCAGTAGCTGTATTTGGCATAAACTGAGTTAGTGTACAAGCTACAAAGAAGATAGCACTTACAATTACCACCTCAGATAAATTGTCACCAAGTAAACCTACAATAGTGTTAGCAATTAACTCACCTGCACCTGTCTTTTGCATAGCATGAGCAATTGGCAACATACCTGCAAATAAGAAGATAGTAACCCAATCAATACCTTTGTAAGCTTGTTTTTCAGTGATACAACCTGTAGCTACACACAACAAAGCTGCAATTAAACTTACTACAGCAGGTGATAAACCTGGAATTCCGATTATTAAACCTGTAACCACAAAGATTAGAATCAATACAGCTAATACACGCTGTTTGTGGGTTCCTTTAACTTTTGATTGAGCAATTAAACCACTATCAGCTGATACTTTTGGTAATAATCTTTTACCGATAAAGTGCATGAATAAAACTGCAGCTAGTGCAATAGGACCACCAATATAAGCAAATTCAAAAAAGCCATAAGACTCAAGTCCTCTTGCTTGAATCTCAGCTACAGCAAGCATATTTGGTGGTGTACCTACCATAGTAAGGTTACAACCTACGTTTGCAGCTACAGCTAAAGCCATTAAAATCGGAGCTGATGGAATTTTTGCAGAAACGCAAACACCAATTACCATAGGTAATAAACAAGCTACAGTACCAGTGTTAGAGGCAAAGGCTGACATTACAATAGTAAGTAACATTAAAGCAATCATTAAGGAGCTTTGATTAGTACCTACTTTTTTAACAATGAAATTACCGATAACTTGAGCAAGACCAGACTCAAGCATGGCAGCACCTACTACGAACATGCCACCAAATAGCACTACCGTACTATTTGAAAATCCAGAAAAAGCTTCTTGGGGAGTCAAGATACCGCAAAAGGCAAGAACAATGGTTCCAGACAAAGCTGCAACGGAAATAGGAATGTATTCAGTTACGAATAAGAAAGCTACAGAAGCTAAAACAATTAAGGTAATGATTGCAGGATCCATAAGCAAAGTCCTATTTTTTTCTTTTATTTTAATCAGTTAAAGAAAAACAAATCTGTGAGAACTAACACAACAAAGATAAATCTTTAAGGTAAGTTTTTGTTTTTGTTAACTAAATCAACAAAAAAAGAATATTAATTGCAATCATTACCTTACTACTCTCCTTGTCAAGCCAAGGATGTAAGAGTGAATTGGTTTTATGTAAATCCTAAGAAATTGCAAATTAACGTCGATAAATAGATGTAAAATCACAAAAATAAAGCACAGATTGTGATAAGATTTAAAGCTATGATTAATATTAAAATAACAAAAAGAAATATAACTGAAGATTATATAGCTGTGGAACGTGAAACAGGCTCAATTTTACTGCCAAGTAAACACGTCTTCGGTATTTTTTCTATTGGTGTTATTAGTATATTACTTGCCCTACCATTTGGTCAGTTAGTTCCTATAGAAGCCTCCCCTTTTAGTGCTTTTACAGCAGGAAGAGTTGAACAAAACAAAAAGTTCGAACAGGCTTACTTAACTAACAACGAACAAGTTTCAGAACAAAACATAGAAATTGCCTCAACCGCTGGCTCTGAAGAAAACTACGATGATGAAATCGTACCTGAAGCCCTACTTGCAAGTAATGATATTGATGAGAGCTTAGCCTCAGAGGATAAAGCAAACTCAAGTACACAAGTTAATTTAAGTGCTCACATTCCATCCGTAAAAGAGAAATTTAAAGCTACCGCTATTGAACCTACACAAAAAGATATAACTGATACCACAACTTCAGTAAATGAGAAACAAGAAATATCCTTAGCAGTAGCACAAATGCAAGCTCGTATCATGGAGCAAAAGAATGATGCTAAATGGTATGAACAGACAGTACGTAAAGGTGATTCTTTATACAAGATTTTTAACTACCTTAATCTTGATAATAACGAGTTAAAGAAGATCATGGCTGTAGCCAAAAAAGATTCTTTAAATCTTGAGGTAGGCACAAAAATCCAATTCCTAATTGATTCAAATAATGATATTCAAGAAATAGCAATTCCACAGGCTAATGGCATGCAAGTTCGTTTCTTGCGTGATGATCAGAACAATACTTATCTTGAAAGTCGTGAAACTTTATTTGCTCAATTTGAAGATTTAAAACCTACTAATGTAGAAAAATCTACCACCCTACCATCCTTTATTGAAGCTCAAAAAGAAAGAGAGCAAAAACAGCAAGAACTTATTGCTAAAAATAATGCTGAAAGAGAAAAACAGCTACTTGCTAAAAAGTTAGAAGAAGAAAAACAAGCTGCCAAAGCAGAGCTTGAGAAAAAACTTCAGCTTGATAAAACTAGACCACGTTTAATTATCGGTACTATCAATAGACGTGAATCTTTTGATAGCGCAGCAAAACGCTTAGGTTTATCTAGAGCTGAAATTGCTACTATTAAAAATCAGTACCAAGGTAAAATTAACTTTAGACAACTTAAAGCTAATGATACTTTCAGAGTCTTATTCAACGGTATTGGTACTCAAGCATCCATTAGTGCTATTGTGATTGATTCACAAAAGTACGGTAACATTAGTTTATTCAAGCACCCTAAGACACATATTTTCTATGAAGAGCATGACTATCAGCCACAAACTGGTGCTTTTAGACGTTTCCCAATCTCAGGTCAAATTGTGGTTAATTCTCAATTTAACTTAAGGCGTTATCACCCTATTAAGAAGAGAATTCGTCCTCACTATGGCGTGGATTTCAAGTTAAGAATTGGTACCCCTATCTATGCCCCGGCTGATGGTGTGGTAACTTACGCAAGTTACATGCGTGGTGGTGGCTATACCGTAATTATTTCCCATAAGGGTGGCTATAAGACAGTTTACATGCACTTATCTAAATTTGATGTACAAAAAGGTCAACAAGTTTATATAGGTCAAATGATTGCAAAGTCAGGTAATACTGGTAATTCTACAGGTCCTCATCTTCATTATGAGGTGCACGTAAATGGACGTGCTGTTGATCCTTTAAAGGTAGACTTGCCATCAGGAAGCCCTGAAGTTGCTAAGAGTTTAAAGAAACATTTTGATGACACTGTCATGGTGTTAAAGTCGGAATTGTATAAAAGTGCCCTAGCTATACGCCAAGAATAAAAGGACATATTGTGTTAAGTGAAGAAGATTTTTGCGAAGAGTCATTAGCCGTTTTAAAGTGGCTGATTGCTATACCTAGTATAACTAGAACTAATGGTGATGAAATTATTAACCGTACCATCTACAATACGGTTTCTGAATTTACTTACTTTAAAAATCACCCTAACTTTTTAAAATACATCACCCATGACGATCAAAAGAATCACTCTTTTATCGCTTTTGTAAGACGTGATGTACTTACTACTCAAACTTTAGTAGTACTTTGCAATACTGATACCTCCTCAAATGAGGTTTTTGGTACTCTAAAGTCCTATGCTTTCAAATCAGAAGAACTTAAGACTAAATTAAAAAATATTGCTGTTACTCAAAATCAAAAACAAGATCTTGAGAATGAGAACAACATTTACGGCTTAGGTAGTTTTGAAAACAAATCCCCTATTGCTGGCATGCTAATTTTGCTTAAGTACTACACTGAAAGATTGTGGGAGTTACCTTGCAATTTGATGTTTGTATGTAACAGTGAATCTTTAGATGGCCACTGTGGTATTCGTACTTGCCTACCTTACATTCATAACATCATTAACGATGAGAACATTGAGTTAACTTTAGCTTTATCTTTTAAGCCAGAATCTACTAATAAAGATCCTAACAATATTAGTATTTACACTGCAAACATGGGTAAGGTTGAAGCAGGTTTCTATATTCTAGGTGAGGGTACAGACTCAGAGCAGCCTTTTAAAGGCTTCTCCCCTACCTTAATTGCTTCAAAAATCATTGAAGAAATTGAGCTTAATGCAAAGATCACACAGAATATTTCTCGTAGTGCTATTGCTCCTACTTTCAATTACTTGCATTCATACAACAACCGTTCCCCTAATACCCCAGATGTTGTACATTTAAGTTACAACTTCCCTTTTATTAACTTAAATCTACTAGATTTATTAGAGAACTTAAAACAGGTTTGCGCAAGTGCCATTGAAAAGTCAGCTTTCTACATGGAAGACAGAGAAAACCTTTTCTGTAAGATCAATGAGCTTGAGCCTTTTAACACCACTCGTGAAGCTGAGGTTTTATCTTTCTCTGATTTATTTATAAGAGCAAGTTATCATTACAAAGGCAATTTAAAATCAGCCATTGAAGGCTTAATTCAAAAATGCGCTAATGAGGATTTATCAAATCACGATATTATCAAAACCATAATTGAGCGCTTAAATGAACTAGCAAGATTACCAAGACCATCTGTAGTTATATTCTTTGGTAATGACTTTATTCCACAACAACAATTAAGACGCAATAATGCTCAGGACCGCGAGATTTATATTAAGCTAAATCGTGCGGTTGAGGAGTTTAATAAAGATCATTGTCATCAATTAAATATTGAGAATGAATGTCCTGCAAACGACAACTGTTTTATTCGTCCTGTAGGCATTGATATGGCTTTAAAAGCTCTTAAAGACGAGTGTCCAATTCCTATATCTACTTTCTACAATTTATCAGCTCCTGGCGTAACTTTCAGTTACAAAGGTGGTGAGTTATATCGCGCTTTTGAGCATGTCGATAAGACTTTCTTTAATGACATGATCACCTTTATCCATCTTTTAATGAAAGAGATTGGTCCTGAAGATCAGGTTGATACTATTAAAGAGACCACTGATGAGGCTATGTCTATTTTAAATAGCAACTCTGAAGAAAAGAGTAAGACTGCTAAAAAAGAGGCTAAGATTAAAAAGAGTCAAGCTCACATCAAGATTGTAGACAATAAAACCGAAGATAAAAAATCTAGTATTGAAGGTAAACTTGCTAAAGAAGATCTTAAAGAGAATGACTCTTCAAAGAGTGATTTAGAAGCTTCTGCTGAAGATAAAAAATCTAAAGCTACTGCTAAAGATGAAGATAGTTCAGATAACAGTTCTAACCATACCGACGAGCCAAAACAAATCTAACTTACTACTAGCATCAACAAATATTTTGTTGATGCTAGCCTTGCCTATACTTCTAAATAGTTAAAGACAACAACACCTCACAATCAGTTTGGGTAAGTTGCTCTTGAGTATCAAGTTTTTTAATAGCAGGAAATCCTAATTTATTTAATACTCTTTCAATGTCTTTAGCATCGGCATTGATATCTTTAAAATTGATAGGACAACCAAGTCTCTTAATAAATTTTCTGATCTTCTCTAAAGTCTGCCTTGCAGTTCTAGCTGGATCATAGAAATCATACTCAACATTAAAGACTTGTGAAGCTAACTTCATAAATTTGTCTTGTTGCGTTTTGATGTTATATTCAAGATAAGCACTAGTCATTAAAGCTAAAGCTTTTTCAAAAGAGCAATCAAACACACACTCCACAGCTTGAGCTAATTCAAGTAAAGTTGCTTTGTTAACTTGAGTATAGATAAAACTAATATTTGCAAAAAAGCTTACATTTAAAATATTCTCAATGCACTCTATATCGTGAGGATCGTCTTCTAATTTGTCCACTTGAGCAACTAAAGTTCTTAATGCACCTAAAGACAAATTATCGGATAAGTCGTGGGATTTTTGATTGCTAAAATAGCGATACAATAAAAAACAAAAGATCCTAACGGTGGACAATTTAATATTCTGATTGTCATAGGTGCACAAATCAGGTGAATAAATTACAAACTTAGGTTTGGTAGCTTCAGTTTCAAGTTTGTACATCACAAGTTGCCCATCTTCTTGTTTATGAGAAACGGTTGCTTGCTTTAAAAACACCGAGCCTCCAGCAACTGAGGTACAAATAGCACCAAAAGGCAAAGCATTTTCAATTTCAGTTTCTTTTTTAAAGAGGTTTAAGTAGTTTCCTCTAAACTTTAAAGCGGTAGCAATGATCTTTGAGCAGGAATACTCACTATAGCCACCTATAGCTAAAATGAAATCTACATTTTCAATGTTACAAAGATTGATACCTTCATAAACATCATCAATATCAGCTTTAGGACAAGTGGATTTATAAACTACGTAATCGATACCAGCTGTTCTTAAAGAGCGCTTTACTTTATCAATAAGACCTACTACTTTCTCATTTCCTTTAGCATAGTTAATTAAAACTTTAGTGCCACCATAGTATTTGATGTATCGACCTATATCATTTTCTTGGCTACTACCATATAAAAGATCGGTATCATTAACTCGATTTACAAATTCCATATCTAAAACATCAAACTTAAGTTTACAAAAATTTAACTAAATTTATTTTTCCAAAGAAAAAATAAATTTAATCTAATTCTTTTTATAATTCAGATAGTTAAAAACTTATCCTTAGTAATAAAAAAAATAAACTACTGTATATTAGTCATGATACCAAAAAAATCATTGACTACTTTTACTTTTCCTTTAAGATCACGAAAAAAATAATTTATTTGTTTTGCTCTTTTTTTAGGAGAAATTCAAACGTGGAAAATACAACACCACAAAATCAAAGTAATATAACTTTGAGTAACGTAAAACCTGGCGATACAGTTGTTTCAAAACAGGCACACCTACCTGGCGAATTACCAGGCAAAAAAGCTTCACCTATGGAGCAAAACAAAAAACCTATTTTGCAAATTCAAGGTTTAACCAAGAACTTTACTAATTTTACTGCAGTAAATAATGTAGATCTTACTATCTATGAGGGTGAGATTTTTGCCCTTTTAGGCTCTTCAGGTTGCGGTAAATCTACTCTTTTACGTATGCTTGCAGGCTTTGAGCATCCATCAGCTGGTCACATCATTCTTGATGGTGAGGATATTGTTGATTTACCACCATACAAGCGTACTTTAAATATGATGTTCCAATCTTACGCTCTATTCCCTTATATGACCGTAAGACAAAACATCGCTTTTGGTTTAAAGCAAGAAAAATTACCTAAAGACGTAATCAATGAGCGTGTGGATAAGATGTTAAAGCTTGTACACATGGAAGAATACGTTGACAGAAAACCTTATCAATTGTCAGGTGGTCAAAGACAACGTGTAGCTTTGGCAAGATCTCTTGCTAAAGAGCCTCGATTATTATTACTAGACGAGCCTATGGGTGCTCTTGATAAAAAGCTTCGTGAGCAAATGCGTTTAGAGTTAGTAGACATTATTAACTCCGTTGGCGTAACTTGCTTGATGGTTACCCACGATCAAGAAGAAGCTATGACTATGGCTGACAGAATTGCGATTATGGATCGTGGTGAGTTCGTACAAATTGGTGGTCCTCGTGAAATTTATGAGAACCCTAACTGTAAGTTCTCAGCAGAATTCATTGGTTCTGTAAACATGTTTGAGTGTACCTTAACCACATCAAGTCTTGAGCGTTCTATCATTGCATGCAATGATTTTGAAAGACCAATTGAATTACAGCACGATATCGACATCGCTGACGGTATGCCACTTTCTATCGCTCTGCGCCCTGAGAAGGTATACATCTCTCATGAGGAGCCAGAGGAAGAAACTAACTGGTGTTCAGGTATTGTTGAGAATATTGCTTACCTTGGTGATATTTCTATTTACTATGTACGTCTACCATCAGGTCGTATCATTACCTCTACTCTACCTAACGTAGACAGATTTAAGGTTGGTCTTCCAACTTGGGATGACAGAGTTTATCTAAGTTGGGATCCTGAATCCTGTATCGCTTTAACCTTCTAAGGATAGAATAAATGGCTGCTGTAACTTACGGCTCAGTAAAGCGTCCTGGTTCAAAAGGTCACAGACCACCACCACGCTTTGTACCTGCTAAAAAAATTTTCTGGCGTGAAAGAGCTATCATCCTAGTACCATATTTATGGATGATCTTGTTCTTCTTGATCCCATTTTTAATTATTTTCAAGATCTCATTTTCAATTACTGAAATTGCGATACCACCTTACTCACCTATTATTACCTTTGAGGAAGGTGCCATGCAGATCATTCTGCATCTTGAAAACTATACTAATATTTTCACCGATCCAGACGGTACTTATTTGCGCTCCTACCTAAAGTCTATTCAGGTAGCAGCTTTCTCAACAGTACTATGTTTGATAATTGGTTATCCTATTGCCTGGGCTCTTGCAACTTCAAAAAGTGCAACCCGCAATATTTTATTCTTACTAATTATCATGCCAAGCTGGACTTCTTTTGTAGTTAGAATTTACGCATGGATGACAATTCTAAAGCGCGACGGTATTATCAATGATATTCTCATGACACTAGGTATTATTGATAGTCCTATTCACATGCTACAAACTGATTTAGCTGTTTATATTGGTATTGTGTATTGCTACCTACCATATATGGTATTACCTTTATTCTCTGCTTTAATGAAAGTAGACAACAGCTTAATTGAGGCTGCTCAGGATTTAGGTTGTAGACCTATTAAGACTTTCTTTAAAGCCTTAGTACCTCAAACTCGCAGTGGTATTATCGCAGGCTCAATGTTGGTATTTATTCCTGCCATCGGTGAGTACGTAATCCCTGAGTTATTAGGTGGTAAGGATTCTATCTTAATTGGTAGAATTTTATGGCAAGAATTCTTCAACAACCGCGATTGGCCATTAGCTTCAGCCGTTGCTATCACCATGTTAACTATCATGGCAATTCCTATTATTTGGTTCTTTAAGAATCAACGTAAGTCTGGAGGCAAGGCATAATGTATATTAAAAAAGAAACTAAGAGCTTAATGCTACGTGTGTTGATTTTATCCTTAGCATTAACCTTCTTGTACTTACCAATTATGACCTTGGTAGTGTATTCTTTTAATGAATCAAAGATGGTTACTGTATGGACTAACTTCTCCTTTAAGTGGTATCAAGCACTGTTTAACAACACTGCTATCATCACTGCAGTTGGTATTTCTTTAACCATTGCTTTCTTCTCAGCTATTGCCTCTGTAGTTATCGGTACTCTAGCTGCTTTTGTAATGGTAAGAGTGCACCGTTTCTTTGGTGAAAGTGCTTTCTTATTATTTATGACAGCACCTATGATTTTACCTGAGGTAATTTCAGGTCTTGCCCTATTGCTACTATTTGTAACTTTAGGCGATATCATTCCAGTGTTCTCTGACCGTGGCATGATCACCATTTGGATTGCTCACGTAACTTTCTGCTCTGCTTATGCAACAGTAGTTATCAGATCCCGTTTAGTTGAGCTTGATGTTTCTATTGAGGAAGCAGCTAAAGACTTAGGTGCAGGTCCTATGAAGGTATTCTTTGTAATTATTCTGCCAGCTATTATGCCTGCAGAGATTGCAGCCTTCTTACTATCCTTTACTATGTCAATGGACGATTTAGTGATTACAAGCTTTGTGGCAGGTCCAAATTCTACTACCTTGCCAATGCTGATTTTCTCAAGCGTTCGTCGTGGTTTATCTCCTGAGATTAACGCTCTAGCATCTGTAATTGTACTAGTCGTTTCTATGTTTGCCTTTGGTTCATGGATCCTAACCGTACGTAAACAAAAACGTAAAGAGCGAAATCAAGCTTTAGTAGCAGCAGAACTTAGAAAAGAAAAGGCTGCAACTCATCAGTAATTTTCTAATGCCTTAACCACAACTGTTAAGGCATTTTCAAAGTGTACTTCTTATCAGTTATCAACTTTTTTTTTAGATAATGTGATAAAAGTACACTTTTTCGTTTATAATGTGCCCATCAAATCAACCTTACATATTAATCGAGATATCCAATGTCTGATTTAAAACTCTTTTCTGGTAATGCAACACCAGAGCTTGCAAATGAAATTGCAAAATGTCTTTATACAAATCTAGCTAACGCAACTGTTGACACCTTCTCTGATGGTGAAGTTCACGTTCAAATCAATGAATGTGTTCGTGGTTGCGATACTTTTGTTATTCAATCAACTTGTGCACCAACTAATGACAACTTAATGGAGTTATTAGTAATGGTAGATGCTCTACGTCGTGCATCAGCTGGTCGTATTACTGCTGTTATTCCTTACTTTGGATATGCTCGTCAAGATAGACGTGTACGTTCAGCACGTGTGCCTATTACTGCAAAAGTTGTAGCTGATTTATTATCAAGTGTTGGTGTTGATCGTGTATTAACCGTTGATCTTCATGCAGAGCAAATTCAAGGTTTCTTCGATGTACCTGTAGATAACTGCTACTCATCAAAGCTATTTGTTGAAGACATGAAGAGCTTAGATTTAAAGAACCCTTGCATTGTTTCCCCTGATATGGGTGGTGTGGTTCGCGCAAGAGCTATTTCAAAATTATTAAACGATGCTGACATCGCTATTATCGATAAGCGTCGTCCACGTCCTAACGTATCAGAGGTTATGAACCTAATTGGTGAAGTTAAGGACAGAGAGTGTATCATCGTTGACGATATGATTGATACTGGTGGTACTCTATGTAAGGCTGCTGCTGCTCTAAAGGCACGTGGTGCTAAGTCTGTTATCGCTTATGGTACTCACCCTGTACTATCAGGCAGCGCTTATGAGAATATCAAAGATAGCGTTATCGATACTATCGTAGTAACTAACTCAATTCCTGCAACTGAGAAGTTCAAAGCTACAGGTAAGTTCAGATACATTTCTCTAGCATCTACTTTAGCAGAGGCAATTCGTAGAATTAACAACGATGAGTCTATCTCTGTAATGTTCAACGAGTCAGTTTAATTAAACTGATTTGTAAAATAAGGAGGCAAAGGCCTCCTTATTTTTTTTAGAGTTTAAATGACTTATAGATAATTATTTCCGCCACAAAATCCCTCCCACAAAAAAAATTTTTCACTTTTTTTTCAAAATTTTCTAAAGTTCAACTTTTTGATTGCCGTTAAAAAAGATAACTTATAAGAGGTTTTCTATGTCTTTGATTGATACTAATTACCATGTCTATGACAATTCTGAAATAAAAGCATTTCAGGATCATAGAGTTAATGTGTCTTTAGTAGGTCAAAAAGATCAAGACGAGAAAAAGCAAAACACTCTTCAAGACGATGCGGTTACCTTATCTTACAATACCGAGTCTCAGCATTCTTTTAATGCTAACAATAAAAAGCTTCCAAAAGCATTACGTGCTTACCTTGAGAATCAACCTTCAACTGTAAAAGAAGACGAAAATAAAGATTACGCCTTGCCTGATCCTATCTTTAATAAAGATGATGATAAAGGTGTAACAGAAGAAGATAAAAAGACTGAAAAAGAGCAAGAAGAGTACAAATCTAAAGGTAATGACAAAAAGCAAAATGGTCAGTATCTAGATGACGAAGAGCAAGACAAAGTTGACCAAATGAAAGCTCGTGATGAGGAAGTAAGAGTGCATGAGAATGCTCATAAGGCAGCTGGTGGCTCTTATGCTGGTGCACCTCAATATGAATACGAAAAAGGACCTGATGGAAAATCCTATGTTACAGACGGTCATGTAAATATTGATATTGGTAAAGAATCTACCCCTGAGAAGACAGTTGAAAAGATGAAAGTGGTGATTAACGCAGCTAATGCTCCAGCTGAACCTTCTTCTCAAGACAGAAAGGTAGCATCCCAAGCACGTCAACAATTAAATGAAGCTCAACAAGAGCTTTCAAAAGAGAAATTAAACTCCTCTAATAAAGCTGAGGATAAGACTGCACCTACAGCAGATGCAACCTCATCTCAAGCTCCAACTCTATAATATTTTCACCAAATTAGTTCAAAATTAGGCATTAGATTAGTTTCACTGTATAATATGCACCACAAGTTTACTTATGGAGCTTTTATGGAATCTATAAATGCTGGTTGGTTATCCATACTTCCACCAATCATTGCAGTGGTGCTTGCACTACTAACAAAAGAGGTATTCTCATCCCTACTTATTGGTATCCTAACAGGTACCGTAATTTACACTGTAGGTATTGATGGTAATTTACTTACCACTCCCCTTGAAAGTGCTATTTCTGTAATGGGCAATAAGTTTGATTTAAATATCGTGCTTTTCTGCTCTTTATTAGGCGCTTTAGTTTATGTAATTTACCTATCAGGTGCTACTAAAGCCTATGGTGAATACGCTACTAAAAAAATTAAGGGTCGCAAGTCTGCCCTACTTTCAACCTCAGCTTTAGGTGCCTTTATCTTTATCGACGATTACTTTAACTGCCTAACCGTAGGCACTGTAATGCGTCCTATTACCGATAAATATAAGATTGCAAGAGCAAAGCTTGCTTATATTATCGATTCTACTGCAGCACCTATTTGTATTATTGCTCCAGTTTCCTCCTGGGCTGCAGCTGTAGGCTCTAACTTAAAAGAGACCAAAGCATTTGATTCTGATATTGGTGCTTTTGTGGCAACCATTCCATGGAACTTCTATGCGTTATTATGTTTAACCTTAGTAGTTTTAGTATGTTGCTTTAACTTAAACTTTGGTGCCATGGCTAAAGCCGAGACTCAAAGCTTAAATGGTACAGCTGTATTACTAGACAGAAAAACCAATGTAGACGACAAAAAAGTTGGTCGTGGTACTTTATTTGACATGCTAGTACCAATTCTTGCTTTAATCGTTTTTGCTGTAATTTTTATGATGTACCTAGGTGGTTTCTGGGGCGAGGATGCTACTTACCACAGCTTTGGTGCAGCAATTGGTAATACTAATTCCTCTTTAGCTTTAGTACTAAGCTCTTTCATGGCTTTAGTAGTAGCATTTATCATGCTAGTACCACGTAAAATTCTTAACTTAAAGGATTTCATGGAAGGTTGTTTACACGGTGTACAAGCTATGATCCCAGCTAATATGATTTTAACTTTTGCTTGGACCATTTCAGGTGTTACCCGCGATCTTTTACAAGCACCTCAATTTATTGCTTCTATCGTATCTAACGATTTAGCTTTTGTAGGTGCAATTTTACCTGCTGTGATCTTTTTAATTGCAGCTTTCTTATCCTTCTCCACAGGTACTGCTTGGGGTACTTTTGGTATCTTAATTCCTATCGTGGTATTAGTTGCTCAAGCTATTGATCCTAACTCTACTGAACTTGTGATTATTTCTCTATCAGCAACTTTAGCAGGCTCTGTTTGTGGTGATCACTGTTCGCCTATTTCAGATACTACCGTGTTGTCCTCTGCAGGTTCAAGTTGCGAGCATATCGAGCACGTATATACTCAGTTACCATATGTAGTAGTAATTGCAAGCTGTACTTTAATAGGTTATGTAGTGGCAGGCTTTACTAAGAATTGGGCTTTAAGTTTTGGTTCTTCTTTAGCCTTATTGATGCTTTGTGCAGTATTCATTTACAAGAGACAACAGCATTATAAGAATTTAGCTTAAGTTTTAACTTAAGCCTTTAAGAGGTACTCATTAGAGTACCTCTTTTAATTTAAAGATTAGTATTGTTCACCGAATACTTCACGTGCAATGTCACGCACTAGCTTTAGTTTCTTCCACTGATCTTCGTAAGTTATCTTATTACCGATTTCACAAGAAGCAAAACCACATTCCTCATTATCCATGAATCAAATTTATAAATTGTGTTTATTTATTATTGAGAAATTAACTTAAGTAATTTCATGGAATTAGTATCCATAATTTTTTAAACCTAGGCTAATACTATATTTTATCTGTAGATATAGCTATTTGCTATGTGTTTTAAACTATACATAGTTAATACTAATATTAAGTACCAATTTATAGCTCTCTATAAACAATTTATACTTTATTTTCAATAGGTTAAATATTGTTAGAAGCAAAAGAAGATCAGGTGAACTATCGAGTTTTAGAGCTTAATTTGTTGCGTTTTTAAGAATGGAGGAAAATTAAAAAAGAATAGTTTAATTTACAAGTTTGCACATAATTTGAAATTGTGTTGGTAAGCAGTAAAGGCTAATACCTTTACTGCTTTTGCTAGTTTTATTCAGGTTTTTGGGTTCTCTCGTCGATAACACGCTTTGACTTGTGCTCTGAACGAGTATTTAAGTCGCCATCTTTATGAACAACAACAGTATAAGGTTTTACACCGATACGAGCCTTTAGAGAATTGCTTACAAGAGTTGCAACTTCCTCATCAGACTGCTTGTTGTCAAACTTCTTCTCAATCTCAACTGAGTACTTGCAAGTAAAGTCCTTTTCAAAGATCCTGATTAAGTATTCACCAGTGATACCAGAGATACCTCTAATTACTGCCTCAACGTCTGATGGGAATACATTCACAGCTGATACGATGAACATATCGTCCTTACGACCTAAGACATGAATTCTACCGTGAGTTCTACCGCACTTGCACTTTGTAGTATCAATCCAACCAATATCACCTGTGCGGAAACGGATTAGAGGACGAGCATGCTTTCTTAAAGTAGTAAATACAAACTCACCCTTTGAACCTGGTGGCAATACGCGACCAGTTTGAGGATCAACAGTTTCTACAAGGATGTGGTTTTCCGCAATATGTAAACCGTCCTTATACTCACACATTGCAGCGCAAGCACCAAAGATATCTGATAGACCATAGAAGTCATAAACTTGAGCGCCCCATAACTCCTCAATAGCATGACGAGTTGCATCAATAGAGCCGCCTAATTCACCTGCTACAATAATCTTTTTGATGTTTAGATCTTTTTTAGGATCGATACCTTGCTTTAAGGCTTTCTCACCTAACTGCCAAGCATATGAAGGTGAAGTCCAAATTACAGTTGGCTGATAAGTCTTTAATACCCAAAGTAATCTTTCAGATGGTAAAGTACCGCCCCAAATACATAAAGCACCTGTTCTTTGAGCACCGATTACGTCAGGGCCACCAACATATAGAGAGAAGTTTAAAGCGTGAACGTATCTGTCCTGTGGTCTTACACCTACCTGCCAGAACCAACGAGCTTCTGTATCCTGAAACTCGTCAAAATCTTTTGCAGTGAAAGGACTGATTGTTGGAACACCAGTTGAACCTGAAGAAGTTGAAATAAATACTACCTCATCTTCAGGAACTGCGCATAACTCGCCTAAGAAAGAGCCCACACCTTGAGTTTCACGTTGAGTCTTCTTATTGATAAAAGGAAACTTTTCAATATCCTTTAAAGTCTTGATGTCTGATGGTTTTACACCTGCTGCATCAAATGATCTCTTATAGTAAGGAGCATTATCATATGCAAATTGCACAATCTCCTTAAGATCTTTTAATTGCTGAGCCTCTAATTCATCTCTTGATTGAGTCTCAAGTGCTTCATTCCAGTATTTTGAATTATTGATTCCCATTTCTTGGTAACCTCTGCCTTTATTTAGTTAATTAAAATATTTGTTAATAAAATTCCATTTTTGATCACGGGCTTTAACTACATTTTCGATGTCTTCATCTGTCATGTGTTTAAAGCGACCTTGACGTTTGATATAAGACTCGATACTTGTAAACTCTTTTGGTCGTTTATTTAGCTTAAATTCGCCGTTTTCAAATTCAGCTAAATACCAAAGGCCACAATCGACTACTTCTTTAGCAACCTCGATGCAATCCTCGGTTTTAATGCCCCAACCTGTTGGACAAGGTGCAATTACATGAATGTATTTAGTACCTTGTATTTTTGAGGCTTTTTCTACTTTATTTAAAAAATCTGGTAAGTAACCTACACTTGCGGTGGCTGCATAGGTAATGCCGTGCGCTGCCACAATCTCAAACATATTCTTTTTAAAAGAACGGTTACCTTGTACTTTTGAACCTACAGGAGTAGTGGTTGTACGAGCACCAAAAGGTGTTAAAGTACTTTTTTGAATACCTGTGTTCATATAAGCTTCATTGTCATAGCAGATATAAAGCACGTTATCATTACGCTCAATAGCACCTGATAGAGCTTGAATACCGATGTCACCTGTACCACCGTCACCTGCAAAACCTACTACCTGAAAATCCTTTTTACCTAAAGCTCGTAAACCAGCTTCAATACCTGTCATCATTGAAGCGGTACCCGCAAAGGTTGAGATAATAGCGTTATTTGCAAAGCACAACTGTGGATAGTTAAAGGCTACAGCTGACATACAACCTGCTGGCACTACCGCAACAGAGCGTCTGCCTAAAACCTTTAAAGCGCCACGAACTGCTAGAGCACCACCACAACCACCACAAGCTTTGTGACCAAAGAAAAGCTCATCATCGCTAATGTTTTTTACAGTAACTGCCATGATTACTCTCCTTTTAATCCAATGAATTTAATTTCACTTTGCATACTTGTAAGACGCTCAAAGATCTCAATGATTTGGTGCTTTTCAATATCGCGACCACCTAAGCCACCGATATAGTTTGAGGTAGGACAAGTTACATTGCCTTTTTTCAAGGCAGAATTTACATTTGTGTACACAGTACCTTCATTACCAAAGGAGATATCTTTTTCAAGCACAGCTACAGCTTTAGCATCTTTCAAAAGCTTTACAATTTCCTCATTTGGAAATGGTCTTAGGTATCTTAATCTTAGTAAACCAACCTTTTTGCCATCACTTCTTAAGGTATCTACAGCATCTTTTACAGTACCAGCAATAGTTCCTAAAGTTACGATTACAAAGTCGGCTGAAGATGCATAGTAGTCCTCAACTAAGCCTGGGTACTCACGTTTAAAAATCGCTTTAAACTTTTGCTCACACTCACTGATAACCTCATAAGCGTTTAGCATGCCTTGCTGCTCATGGTATTTAAACTCAGTGTTAGTATCAGGACCTGCTGAGAAACCTAAGTTTTTAGGCTCATCTAAATCAAGCTTATTGTCAGTTTCAAATGGTGGTAAAAACTCATCTACTTTTTCTTGCTCTGGTACATCTACTACCTCATAAGTATGAGTTAGTGCAAAACCATCAAGATTTACCATAAAAGGAGTACTTACCTTTTTGTGCTCTGCAATATAGAAACTCATAATAGCCAAATCTAAAGCTTCTTGAGCATCCTCAGCATATGCTTGGATCCAACCATGATCTAATAAAGAAATAGAATCACGCTGATCGCCGTAAATATTCCATGGCAGTGCTGTTGATCGGTTAGCATTCATCATTACAATTGGATAGCGACCGCCTGAGGCATAAGTTAAGCACTCTGCCATGTACAATAAACCTTGAGAGGAGGTAGCTGTAAAAGCACGAGCACCTACACTACTTGCACCGATGGCTGCACTTAAAGCACTGTGCTCAGATTCAACATGAATAAACTCTGAGTTTAAAGTGCCATTGGCAATAAAACTTGATAAAGTCTCCACCACTGTAGTTTGAGGGGTAATTGGATAAGCACTAATTACATGAGGACGACTTAAGGCTACACCGTAGGCAAAAGCGTCATTGCCACTGATAAACTTATTTGCCATTATTTCTCATCCTCAAAACTAATTGCGCCTTTGTTACAAATCTTTTTGCAAATGCCACAACCTTTGCAGAAATCTAAATCAAACTTAATGGATTTACCATCCTTTAAAATGCAGCCATCAGGGCAATATAAATAACAAAGATGGCAACCATTGCATTTTTCTTTATCGCATACAGGTCTTTGAGTTCTAAAGCCACTGTTTACAGTAACTAAACCAGGGCGTGCAAAGGGTGCATATGGGATATCATCTACGGTGTTTAAACTCACCTTTACTTTTTCAACTTTCATTTAGCACTCCTTAATTGCTCATAAGCCTCAGTTACTAAATCAAAGTTTTTCTGCCATAACTTTTTAGGTAAGTTCTGGCTGATGGCTTCTTTTAAAAATTCAACTTTAATATCCTCAAATAAAGCTGCTACAGCACCTAGTAATACGGTATTAGTAATAGCAAGACATAAGTGCTTTAAGGCTAAACTCACACCATCGATGGTAACAATACGAGGATCTGATAAGATTTGCTTGGTGCATAAAATTACCTTGCCGTTGTCTTTGAGCTCATCAAAAATACTGTCATTAAATAAGGTGTCGTCAGTGATGAGTACAAAATCAGCTTTAGCAATTTGACTTCTATCATTGATCTTTTTGGTATCAAGCTTAGTAAAAGCTTTAATTGGAGCACCACGACGCTCTGGACCAAAGGATGGGAAAGCTAGTGCCTTGTGATTATCTGAAGATAAGGAATAAGCACAGCCTAGGATCTTAGCAGCGCTAAATGCGCCTTGTCCGCCTCTGCCATGCCATAGGAATTCGTACATAATCTTACCTTTTAATTGCTAATCGTTCTACAAAATTAAAAGGTAAAAAATACTATTACTCTGTTGCTCAAAGATAATGTATTTTTATTTTGGTCAAATTGCTTTTGACCGCCTTTTAATCTATGAGCACAGTATCGTTTTTTTAAAGATATTTGTCTAATACTGTTTATAAATACTTAGCAATAGTTATTTTCTATAACAGATTATATTTCTTAAAGTAGTTTTTAATTTCCTCAATATAAAGGCTACCCATTCTACTTAGGATTTGATTCTTTTTGATGATATAACCAATAGACATATTGTCATCTACATCATCCTCATCAGGCTTAAATGGAACGGCGATATAATCGTCACCGTTTAATTCCTGACAAATAATACCAGAGCATAAAGTAAAGCCATATAGACCACGCATCATATTAAGCATGGTAGCTCTATCGTTTACCTTTACCATACGCTGATATTCTTTGTTAGCGTAGATTTCCTCAGAGAAGTAGAAAGAGCTATTGTCACCTTGTTCAAAGGAGAGGTTTGGATAATCTTTTAAATCGTCAAAAGTGATGATTTCTTTTTTAGCAAGTGGATGATCTTTGTAGATATAAACGTAAATTTGGCAGTTAATTAAATGATGAAACTCAAGATCAGCTGAGTTTAGCATTTTTAAGATCATGTTCTTATTAAAGTTTGAGAGGTATAAAATACCAATCTCACTCTTTTGAGTGCTTACATCATCAATAACTTCGCGGGTTTTAGTTTCTCTGATGGCAAAGTCATATTCTGCGGTATTAAACTTTTTAACCATCTCCACAAAGGATTTGGTAGCAAAAGAATAGTGCTGTGTAGACACACCAAACTTTTTCTTAAGGTTGCCGTTTTTACCAAATTTATCAAGTAAAGATTCATACTGATGATAAACTTGTCTTGCGTAAGTAATAAATTCCACACCTTCATTAGTCAAAGAAATTCCCCTACCACTTCTGTGGAAAATCGTAATGGAGAATTCATCCTCTAAATCGTGAATAGCGTTAGATAAGCTTGGCTGAGACACATACAAAATCTGAGCAGCTTTATTAAAAGAGCCTGTCTCAGAGATAGTTATTGCGTAACGTAATTGTGTTAATGTCATATTTGTAACTTAAAGCTATTTAAAAAATTTTAAAAACCTACTAAAATTATAAGAAATATAGGAGATATTTATGAAAATTTCAACTAAAGGTCGTTATGCTCTAAGAATGATGATAGAGCTTGCTCAAAATCACAATGTAGGATTCATGACTTTAAAGGAAATTGCTCAAAAACAAAATATCTCAAAAAAATATTTAGAGCAGATTATTCCCGTTTTAAATCGGAATAACTTTTTAATTGCTACCCGCGGTTTTCAAGGTGGCTATAAACTAGCTAAAGAGCCTTGTGAATATACTGTAGGACAAATTCTTAGATTAACAGAGGGTAATTTAGCTCCAGTATCTTGTCTTGAATGCACACCTAACACTTGTCCTAGAGCAAATGAGTGTCCTACCCTATTTTTATGGGAAGGACTTTATAAAGTAGTCAATGAATACCTAGACTCAATTACTTTAGAAGATCTAGTACAAAGACAAAAGGATCATTTGTGTAATGACTACATCATCTAACCTCTAGTTAGTATTGATATTACAAATAATACTATCAAAATTGAGTTTTCTTGAATTGATAAAAGTGATGTGCTCTTTTGCTTTGGTCTGTCTTACGGTAATCACACACACAAAAGTTCTATCAAGACTGTAAAGTTTATCCACATCAAAAGTAAGGATAGTTTGTCCTTTTTCTACTCTATCCCCTTCCTTTACCAATAGGTTAAATAAGTCTTTACTGTACTTGTCTGCCTCTAAACCAACATTAAGGATAATTATCACACTACCAACTTTAAGACGGATACCATTACCTACAGCTGAAATTTTCTCGACCAAACAATCACAAGGGGCTTTTACCTCATTTTTTAAAGGTAAAACACCAAGAGAGGAACCAAAGATATCATTCTTAATATTGATATTACCTATTAACTCTGAAGGCACCACATTGCCAGAATATGGAGAAAGGATTTTTTTAATCGAGTTATATTTAAAATAATAAAAGATCTTAAGTATTCTAGATTGAATAAATGATCCTAGAGCAAATCTGTGATTGATATTTAGTGACATTATTTACTTTGTTTACCTTTATTTTTGGATCTCTTTAAAAGCTACATAGCAAGATTTCTTATTAAAGCAGATACCGTAGCAGAAGATCTTCGTTACATAACCGTCATTTTTGTAATTTAAGACATACTTATTCTTTTCTATTTGCTCTAAAGCTT
>Ga0256404_1000914_pt1 | contig 75089 bp, 66 predicted proteins | sample RumenRJG_01DNA_FD_185990 | JGI IMG/M metagenome (GOLD analysis project Ga0256404, IMG submission 185990) | Bovine rumen microbial communities from Lethbridge, Alberta, Canada - RJG_01 | ecosystem: Host-associated > Mammals > Digestive system > Stomach > Rumen | place: Canada: Alberta | collected...
GTCCAAAAAGAGGCGCTTCATATTATTGAAGCGCCTCTTCTTATTTTTATTATGCACTTTTAGTCTAGATATAGAACATCATCATACTGACCGAATGAGCCAGCAGATACACGCCATGTGAACGTGAAGACAAATGTCTTGTCACCTTCTTGACTAACAGTTCCTGCTGTTGCTGAAACAGCGCCATATTTTGGGTGAAGGGCACCAGTCACAATGGATGAAGGATAAACGGCACCAGAAGATGGCGAGAATGAGAATTGCACCCCATCAGTCCATGCGCCTGTAATACGATAGCGGTCACCGACTTCAGAATACTCAACTTTGACCTCAGTATCACCAATCGCATTACCATCAGCATCTACAGAACCTGTAGCAGCTGTGAAATAAGGAGAGTAGGTACCCGTTCCAATCGTCTTGTAGTCAAGTCCTGCAAACGTAGTTGACTTTACGGTCTTGCTACCACCACTGACAGCAGCTACACTGATAGTATAGTAGCCGTGCAGATCTGTAACGTAGAAGTCTTTAGAAGCATTGGCCCCCAGACCATCAATTTTCTGACCATTGGCTACCACATATTCTGCCAGCGCTTCACCACTCTGTTTACGAGCTTCATAAGCTGAGGTCAGCTCTGCCAAATAGTAAACTGATTCTGTCGCGCTGTTGGTAGTGACACGAAGGAAACAGTCATTATCTGCATTATATCCGTCACCAGCAGTGTACTGATAAACAACAGCATTTGGAGTGGAATCTCCACCAGGGTTCGTGCCTGGATCTTCCTTACAAGCCGTCATTGCTGTCATTGCAAGAAGGGCTAGGAAGAGTCTGTTCGTATATTTCTTCATATTTTAATCACTTTAATTGTTATTTATGAATTTACCAAGGGTGCTCAGGAGAGTCACCTTCAGGACGTACAGCAACAGGATTGTTGGTACATGCTGTGTTGTAGTTCGTCTCAGTCTGTACGATACATAGGTTCATCCAGTCTGGAGCTGATGTCGTGTTAAAACGCATAGTCTCCATATGGTTGGTACCTGCATAGCTGCGGATAATACCCTTGTTCAGACGCTTGATGTCGAAAGTTGCGAATCCCTCTCCCCAAAGTTCGACACGACGCTGCCACCATACCTCGTTCACAAACTTACTGGTAGTAGTGTTACCATAAGCCTCATCATGTGAGCCGTACTGATAGTTAGCATCACGCGTCTTGGCAAAAGCAGTTAAAAGGGCAATACCACGAGCCTCATCCTGACGGCCAGCAGCCTCAGCCTCAATCAGCATCATCTCCTCGACACGCATCAAGGGGACAGACACTGCAAAACCAATGTATTGGTTGTTGTTACCATCAACACCGCCGTTAGCGCGGAACTTAAGTTCCAAGCCACCTACAGCGCCATAGCTACTTGCATCATGACCTGCGTTATAGACAGCGGCAGGAACATCTGAATAAGCACCTAAAGCCTCAATCTTCTCTGCCTTTGAGCCGAGATTGTCGATGGCAAAATCAACGAAACAATTCTTACGGAAGTCTGTTGCAGGAATCGTCTCATAAAGATGACGGTCAATCAGGTTAGGGGATCCATAGTTGGCTGCATAACCGCAACCTGATTTGTCAGTAATCTCGATAACCATCTGAGACCCCCAGGAAGAGTCACCATCGTTAAGAAGCACGTTAGGACTATCTGCCTTGTAGCGTGTTCCAAACATCCAAGAGCTGTTAGGTGTGTTGAAGCCTGTAGCGCGGTCGGTATAGGCATCCTCAGTCATAGCTGCATAGCCGTTCTGAGCCAGTTTGGCATACTTCTCAGCGTTAGCCCAATCCTCCATTGTCAGATAGGCACGAGCCTTCAGGCCATAGACTACAGAAACGTCAGGTGTATAGACATCGGTACGCTCATAGCCTGCGAGCAGAGTCTCTGCAGCATTCAGGTCCTCAAGGATAAATGCGAACATATCCTTGTAGGAGGCACGTGGATTGTTGGTAGCTTCTGCAGCTGTTGTGGTCTCTTTGATGATGGGCACAGTCTCTGCTTCAGGATTCTGACCGTAAGAGGTGTTGGCGAACATACGAGCGAGGTCCATGTAGAACATAGCACGCATGGCGTGAGCTATACCAGCACCGGTCTTTTGTTTGTCATTGGGTTCAGCTCCAGCCATAGAGAGAACAGTGTTACAACTCTTAATCCAGCCATAATAGTATGTCCAGGGAATCTGACTACGAGCAGTTGTCGGACCAAGGCCGGAGAAATTCTCATACCAAGTGGAGAACCAGTTGTTGTCACCAGCAGGTACAACGTCCTGTCCCATCACGTCTCTCTGAAGGAAGAATGAGGGATAGCCGAAGTCATACGGATAGGTATTGTCTTTGCCGCCATAGGTAAACTCACCGGCAAGCGACGAAGTGATAGCGTTCACGAAGTTGTCGTAGGCTCCTGGAGCGGCAGCTGCCTGAGCTGCAGTTACCGTACTGGTCTGCGGGTCCACCTCTTCTATACAACTTGTTGTAAGCGTCAATGTTGCTACAACAGTCATTACAAACATTAATATCTTTTTCATATTCTATTGCCTCTTTTATTTAGAATGTTACCTGAATACCACCAGAGATGTTACGTGCTGGTGCGTATGTGTTGATATATTCAGTTCCCTCGTAAGAGTAACGGGGGTCAAGACCCTTGCGGGCACTCCAGAGAGCCAGGTTCTGACCGGCAACATATACGCGAAGCTTGGTCAGCTGCAGCTTGGAAATCCACTCCTTTGGCAAGGTATAGCCGACTGTAAACGACTGGAAAGCCAGGTAGCTGGCGTTGGTAAGCCAACGGTCAGAGCTGGAAGCCGTATATTGATCCTGATATTGGAAGCGAGGAATGTCGCTGCTCGTATTGTTCGGTGTCCATGACTTCAAGATGTCCTTGTGGAAGTTGCCACCATTTGGGGTGCCCGATACAGGCCCCATCAGCGACTGATAGTGGTAATCATAGACCTTACCGCCAATCTGATACTCAAACGAAGCAGAAGCATCAAAGCCATAAAGCGAAACAGAGGTAGAGAATCCACCATTGAAGAGCGGCAGCAGGGAGTCGAAGGCATAGCGTGAAGCCTTGCTGTAGTCTGTCGTCGTGTATGACTCCTTCTGTCCGGGACGGCTGGTGATGGCTGCGCCATTAGCGTCGAACAAGTCTTCGTCAACCCAATAGAGGGCTTGTCCTTGCTCGTTTACGCCAGCATATTTGCGAAGGAACGGTGTGAAGAGCTCGCCACCCTCGGCATACCAGAGCTGGATATTCGCGCCAGTCTCAGCAAAGCCGCCATTCTCACCCTTCTTGGAATCAGGCAAGGTCAGGATCTTGGTCTTGTTATGAGCGATGTTACCAGTCAGGTTCCAGGTAATCTCCTTAGTACGGATGATGTCACCGCTCAGAGTCAGTTCAATACCACGGTTACGAATGTCGCCGAGGTTGCCGTAGTAACCACGGCTACCCATTGACTCAGGAATTGAAAGCCAGAAAAGCAGGTCGGTGGTCTTCTTGTTGTAGAAGTCGATGCTACCAGTCAGGCGGTTCTTCAGGAGAGCAAACTCAATACCAATGTTGAAGTTGGTTGTGGTTTCCCAAGTGATATCCTCATTACCTACGCGGTAGAATGTCGGTGACATAGAAGTGTCGCTTGCCTTAACAAGTGAATAAAGGTCTGTATAGCCCCAGTTACCAATGTTATCGTTACCTTGCTGACCAATAGAAGCCTTTATCTTCAGCTGGTCAATCCAAGAAACATGGAAGAACTTCTCCTTGTTAATCAGCCATGCGGCACCTACTGACCAGAAGTTACCCCAACGGTGATCCTTTGCAAAGCGTGATGTCGCGTCACGACGATAAGATGCTGAAGCGAAATACTTTTCTGCGAAATTGTACTGAGCACTGCCGAAGTAACCCTCCACATTATAGGTCGTGGTGTAAGAGTTTGAACCCGACATTGTTGCAAAAGCATTGATTTCAGGTACATCAGGCGAGAAGCCGCCAGTACGTTCTGCATTCAGGTACTTAGTCTGTGTCTTATACCACTCATGACCAAGAATCACATTGACACCGTGCTGGCCAAATTCCTTGCTGAAGGTCAGGGTCTGTAGATAATTCTGACGGAATGTATTGTTCTGATATTTCTGGATAGAACCGTTGACACCAACCTTCGGGCCATAGAATGGGTTCTCGTAGTCAGAATAAGCAGTCTGGCCAAAGTCAAGCGTATTAGTAGAATTGAACTTCAGCCATTTTGTGATATCAACATCGATACTGAAGTTACCAGTGAATTTGTTTCCTGAAGAATTTACATCGTTCAGGTTGTTTGCGCCAAGCGGGTTACCTGTAGCAAGGAATGTACGGGTCGGGTTGCCCTTGTAGTTTGTAGCAGGCACACCATAGTCATACTGCTGGAAACCGTTTGCGTCAGTGCGGATGTAGGGATTTCCGCTTGCATCAACACCACGTACATATACAGGATAGATTGGAGCGATGTTGGATGTATAGTACATCACGTTAGTAGAACCGAGCTGATCGTTGCTCAAGTTGGCGTTCGACTCTGTAGTAGAGTGTGTGTAACTCAGGTTAGCACCGACTTTGAGCCAGTTGCGTGCCTGATAGTCAGCCTTCACGCGAGAAGTGAAACGCTCAAAGCTTGAAGGCTTGATGATACCGTCTTCTTTCAGATAGCCTGCACTTACATAGAAAGATGAACGCGTGTTACCACCGCTAACGCTCACATTATATTCCTGACGCAGAGCGGTGCGATAAGCCTCATCGTTCCAATCATCGGGAGTCAAATAAAATTTTTCTCCCTCATATTCGTATGTACGTCCTAACTTTGCATTGGGATTCAGACGGCCATCCATGCCGATGAGATTCTGTCCGTCGGGTACTGTATAGACATTGTAAGCCAGTTGAGACAACATAGTTGAGTTGGCCCATGCATTGGCAGCCTCGGCAGAATACCCCTGACCGTAGTAACGGTAGTTGTAGAGCTGGTTGTAGTAAGCCTCATAATACTCACCCGGATCCTTGAATACATCATAGTCGGGTACAGAGCGAGAGCTTGCGCCCCACTTCATATCGACGTTGATGACAGCGTCTTGAGTCTTACCTTTTTTGGTAGTGATAATGATCACACCGGCAGCACCGCGAGCACCGTATAGTGCGGCAGATGCAGCATCCTTCAGTACGGAGATGCTCTCGATATCACCCTGTGGAATATTCGACAGCGAAGCTGAATAAGGTGCACCATCCACAATGATTAGTGGGTCGGTTTCTGCATACAAAGAAGCAATACCACGGATATTCATCTTACCAGAATCGGAACCAGGTGCACCAGAGGTACCACGCATTTGGAAACCGCTGACTGAACCGACGAGAGCGTCAGCTACGTTCGTTGTGATGTGCTTTGACAGTTCCTCAGAATCGACTGTAGCAGCCGAACCGGTGAAGGCCGACTTCTTCTGAGTACCGTAAGCCACAACGATCACCTCGTCGAGGGCTGCTGCGTCGCTCTTCAGGAAGATTCGCATGCCGTTCTTGGCTGTTACGGTCTTCGGCTCATAACCCAGATAGGAGACGGTGATCGTCTTCGAACCTGCAGGCATAGCCAATGAGAAACGGCCATTTACGTCAGTCAACATACCGGTACTGGTTCCATCAACCTTGACAGCAGCGCCGATGATCGGCTGACCGTCCTCCTGTGAGAGCACCGTACCGGAAACTTTGGTTTGAGCCAGCGCAGTTCCCATTGTCAGGAACAAGGCGGCTAAAAACATCGTTAGTCTTTTTTTCATAAATTCTCTCTCTTTTGGTTATTAAATTAATATAATAATGTATAAAATAGTCATGTTTTGTGCCCACCTCCGGCGCAGAGGTCATCACTTTCCGCGCCTTTATGAGAGGTTCTGGCTGCAAAAGTAATGCATAAGTTTCTAAAAAACGAATAATTTTATAAAAAAATCACATTTCAGGCCGTTTCGAGCACATTTTTTTGCATTTGCCTTGATTTATGTCAAGATGAAAGTTAAAAAAGTGTTTCACTTGCAAAATGTTCTAATGAGCCTTTTCTTTGATGACAAGTCATTAGTATTTTGGAATTCTCGGCTGAATGCATATCTATACAACCATTTGAATGATGCCGATGTTACTTTCCTCTATGCCTAGGAAATATTTATTCCCTACCTAGGGAACAATTTTTCTTAGGCCTACCAGCAAATGTTCGTAAGCCTATGAATATATATGCAATGCCGCTAACCTCACTCGCCTCAAATGCCCTGTATATCAGTATTTAAGTAAGGTTAAGTGAGGTTGAATGAAATGTTTTCTTTGGAAAAGTGTATTATGTATAGTTACCATATTTGTATATTTTTGCGGCTTTAGTTTTGGAATTTTGATATAAAAGTCTTATCTTTGCGGCAAGAAATCTCATCAATTAGATCATATAATGGCAAGTTCAATCAGAATTCTTTTGAAACAATCGGGTCTAAAACGTGCTTTTGCGCTCTATGCATTTGCAGCAATCTTCGGGGTAACCACTTATGCTTCTGACCGTACGGACGCTGAGATGCGGAGCATTGCCGGGCGGCAGTTGTTTGGTGCGGTGACCCGAGGAGCAGCTGAAACGAAGGACCTGACTTTGGAGATGAAGGACAACAATCTCTCCATCTACAGTGCCGAAGGACGCGGCTTCGTTGTCGTCAGTCGTGATAATACCTTCCCTGCCGTGTTGGGTTCGTCATCTACAGCGATTGATATGAATAACCTGCCTGAAGGTTTCAGTTGGTGGCTGCAAGAAGCCAGTCGTTCTTTGCAGGCGAGACTTGAGAGGGGCGAGGGCTATGCCAGAACACGTTCAGACATGACTGTTAAACCATTCCTGACCACCAAGTGGGATCAGGTAAATCCCTATAACCTGATGTGCCCGAAGATAGGTGCCAGCTATTGTCCTACAGGATGTGTTGCTACAGCAGCAGCTCAGATTATGAAATACTATAGTTATCCTGCTCAAGGTCATGGCATTGGCAAATATGAGAAGGATGGAACACCCCAGACCAAGGAGATCAGTGGCGTGTACAATTGGGCCAATATGAAAAATACCTATTCAAATAAGCAAACAACGTTGACTGATCAGACCAGGGATATTGCTACGCTCATGGCTGATATAGGTGCTGCCTGTGGTATGAAATACACAAGTAAATACGGTAGTGCGGCATTGGATGACTGTGCTTCTGCGCTGGTTAACAATTTCAGATATGACTCGCTTTCACTAAGTATGTGTCTCCGGTATTTCTATGACGATGTGGAGTGGAAGGGCATCGTTTATAACGAACTGGCCAATAAACGTCCCATCCTTTATGCGGGTTCGTCTGATAGTAAAGATGAAGGCGCAGGTCATGCTTTCGTGTTTCATGGTCTCAATGGCGAAGGCCTGGTGTATGTGAACTGGGGATGGAGCGGCACCTGTGATGGCTATTATGACATCGACGTGTTGCAGCCGGGTAAGGATGCTGCCCAAAAAGGCGATTATAGTGCTAATGGTCAGATGATTATCGGTTTTAATCCCACCAGTACTCCTTCTGAGGATGTGGAAGAAAGGTCTTTTTGGGGAACAGACACCATCTGCTCGTTCTTCGTCGAGAAAAATCATCTGATCCTGAAGGCTCGTGGCATGTACAACTACAATTATCGTTATTTCAGAGGCCAGCTACTTGTTGCCTTGGAAAACATCAACGGTGTGGAAGCGGATAGTTACAACGTCATTCTCTATGACACCGAAGAAAAGGATAGGGCTCCTGTACCTAAGATGACTGGCTTCACTTTCAATAGTGAGGATCGAAATAAATACAGTACAGTGTCTATTTGCGATCTGAAGGACAGTAAAATAAAAGCAGGCACCTATATTGTCACTTTGGCATCGCAGGCACTTTATGAGTCAGAAATATCACCTATGCGCTATTTTAAGGGCGTGAAATGTCAGGCGAAGTTAGTGAAAGGTAAAGACGGTTCTATAGAACTTACTGATTTGACGCCTACGGCCATCAAGAGCATGAAGTCTGAGGTGACCCATGATTCGTCGAAAATCTACGATCTGCACGGACGCAGCCTTGGTACTGATGGAAGTTCACTTCGCAAGGGAATCTACATCGTTGGTGGCAAATTGCGGTTGAAATGAATAGGATGATTCGAAAGTTCCGGATGGTGACAGCTGTTCTTCAGACAGCCTTCCTTATCGGCTGTGCCGACGAGATAGGAGGCGTGTATCTGGTGGACGGACAGGAGAGTAAGCTACATGCCGGGACTGATCAGGTGGCAACAGTCTTTTTCACTGCAGGAGGTGCTTGGACAGCGACACCGAAGGTTGATTGGCTGGACGTGTTGCCGCAGAGTGGTGAGGGCGGGCGTAATTCTCTCAGTATCGTCACCACCCTTCCGAATCGTACCAAGCAGGAGCGTAAAGGTCAGGTGATCATCGCCTCTGGCGGCAAGGAACAGACAGTAGATGTGGTGCAGTTGAATGAATATGCCTTGTTTGACCCGAAAGTGTATGAGATAGGTCCTGAAGGCGGCGGTGTTGATATGAGTTTCGAGACCAACATCGAAAGAGGCACGCTGTTGCTTTCCTATGTGAAGCTTGACTGGGTTAAGATGCCGGAAGAAAAGGCCAAGACCCGTGTTGACGGGTGGAAGGGAAAGGTGAAGACGATTACCATATTACCTAACGATACACCCGTAGAGCGCTCAACACCTTTTATGTTGGGTATCTACGATGATAATAAGGACTTTATGCCTCTGGATACGGCTTGGGTACGGCAGAAGCCAATGGCTGATGCTGTCAATCCGTAGACTCAGCGCCTTGTCTTGAAGAATTCTTGCATCAGTTGGCGGCATTCGTCCTCAAGCATGCCTCCTATGACGATGGCCTTAGGATGCATCGCCCGAGGGGCATATTCATGATAGCCTCGTTTTTCATCAGTACAGCCATAGACTATGCGCGGAATCTGTGCCCAGCCTATTGCACCAGCACACATCGTGCAGGGTTCGACGGTGACATAAAGGGTGCAGTCGGTGAGGTATTTGCCGCCCAGCGTGTTGGCAGCAGCCGTAATGGCCTGCATTTCGGCATGGGCTGTGACGTCGCAAAGTGTCTCGGTCAGGTTGTGTGTACGTGAGATGACACGGTCCTTGCACACAACGACAGCGCCGATGGGAATCTCTCCCGCCTCAAAGGCTGTCCGAGCTTCGTCGAGCGCCATTTGCATGTAGCGCTCGTCTTTTTTTTGTTGTTCTTCGTTGTTCATGTTGCAAAGATACAAAAAAAATCGTATCTTTGCAACCAGATTATGGATTTTAAGATTATTCATATTGACGAGACGGACTCTACGAACCGTTGGCTGAAGGAACAGAGGGACGGTACGTCACTCTGTGTCGTTGCCGATTACCAGACAGCGGGGAAGGGGTGTGGCACAAACTCCTGGGAGTCGGAGCGAGGTAAGAATCTGACCTTCTCTGTGATGCTCCATCCTGTGGAGATTCCTGCCAGTGGGCAGTTCCGTATCTCGGAAGCTGTTTCGGTGGCTTTATGCACAACGCTGGAGTCCTATATATATAATAAGGTGGAAATCAAATGGCCGAATGACATCTATGTCGGTGACCAGAAGATCTGTGGCATCTTGATAGAGAACCGGCTGCAGGGCAGTACCATCGTGGATAGCATTGTCGGCATCGGGCTGAATGTCAATCAGCAGATATTCAGGAGTGATGCGCCGAATCCCGTGTCGATGTACCAGTTGGTGGGGCATGAGATTGATCGCTCGGCGTTGTTGGATGCGTTCTTGAAGGCTTTGGACGAGACCATGGTCAGTGAGACGGTTGCCACCGACTACCGTAGTCGTCTGTATCGGCGCGATGGCTTATATGCCTATAGAGACGGCTATGGCGATTTTCAGGCTAGATTGTTGAATGTGCTCGACGACGGACGGCTGGTATTGCTTGATACTGAAGGAAATACCAGGTCGTATGCGTTCAAGGAAGTGCAGTATATCATTTAATCAGATAATCGAGTAGAAACCTCATAAATAAGAAAGTAAAATGGCAAGATTTAACAGAATTCTTTTGAAACTCTCAGGTGAGAGTCTGATGGGTAAGCAGGGCTACGGTATTGACCCGGAGCGCCTGAGTGACTATGCCAAGCAGATCAAGGAGATCAGTGAGATGGGCGTACAGATTGGTATCGTGATTGGCGGTGGCAATATCTTCCGTGGCCTTTCAGGTTCACAGAAAGGCTTTGATCGTGTGAAGGGTGATCAGATGGGCATGTGTGCCACTGTGATTAATTCGCTGGCGCTGAGCAGTGCGCTGGGCGCAATCGGTGTGAAAAACAAGGTGCTGACGGCCATCCGCATGGAACCCATTGGTGAGTTCTATACGAAGTGGAAGGCCATCGAGGCTATGGAGGCTGGCTATGTATGTATCTTCTCTGCAGGCACGGGGTCGCCTTATTTCACTACTGATACGGGCTCAAGCCTGCGTGGCATCGAGATTGAGGCAGACGTGATGCTGAAAGGTACTCGTGTGGACGGTGTCTATACGGCTGACCCGGAGAAGGATCCGACGGCAACGAAGTTTGAGGAGATTACCTATAAAGAGGTATTGGCACGTGGTCTGAAAGTCATGGACCTGACAGCCATCTGTATGTGTCAGGACAACAACCTGCCTATCTATGTGTTCAATATGGATGTGGTGGGTAATCTGAAGAAGGTGATGGACGGTGAGCAGATCGGTACACTCGTACACAACTAAATCCTAAACCTCTTCAAACTCTACATACTCATCGTCGGAGCGCTCGAAGATCTTCCGCTTTTCGTCTGAACCGCGATCGTCGATGATAGTTACGCCACTGCTCGTAGTTGTACTGCGGGCAGTGTCTTCTTTTGGCTGCTCCTGGCGTACCTTTTCCTGAAACGGCTCCTGACGTGGCTGGTATTGCGACTGTGCTCGCTGTTTCTTGGAAGATGCACTTTTGAAATAGTCGTCACCAAAGGGATTCTTCTCTTTTTGCTCCTTCCGTTTCTGGCTACGATAGTAATTGTCTTCAGCCTCTTGCTTGATCTTTCTTACACCTTTATAGGCCAAATAGATGACAATCATGACAATGACGGCGATAAGTATCAGACCAAATACGATGGCGGCAATGATCGTCTGCATGCGGAATTAGTTTTTAGAGTTAATCTTTGTCGTAATGATGGAGAGCAGGATATACCATGCGATGATGATGGCAATGCCGCTAACTCTTAGTAGCAATAATAGGGGAATGCACGAGAGGATAAAGATGTATTTTATCTCATTGCCCTTCCATCCCCAGTGCTTGAACTTCAGTGCAAACATAGGAATCTCGGCAATGAGCAGGTAACAACTGATGAAGGTACCCAACAAGATAAGATAGGGCGCGTAGGGGAGTGTGCTGATCCAGTCACCGGCTCCAACAATGAGTGCTCCCCAGAAAAGGGCGTTGGCAGGAGTGGGCAGTCCGATGAATCCTAATGCCTGCCGTTCGTCAAGATTAAACTTTGCCAGTCGCAAAGCAGAGAAAGCTGCCATCACGAAAGCGAGGAACGGCACGAATAACAGATGGATATGGAATGTGCAGAGATAGCTGAAGATGATGGCCGACGGTGCAAAGCCAAAGGTAATGTCATCAGCCAGCGAGTCAAGCTCCTTGCCAATAGGCGAAGAAACCCCAAGCAGACGGGCACTCATGCCATCGAAGAAATCAAATACGGCACCGATGATGATGAACAGGAGTGCCATCTCATAGTTTCCGCAAAAAGCCCAATAGGTGGCGATGCAGCCAGAGATGAGGTTGCAACAGGTAATTGTATTGGGGATATGCTTCTTGATACTCATTTACTTCAGTTTTGCGATGACGGTCTGGTCGCCTGTTGTAGGTTGACCAATGGTGACACAGGCTCTGGCAGTCAGCGGCAGGTAGACGTCCACGCGAGAGCCAAGTTTGATAAAGCCGAGGTGCTCGTCAATATAACACTCCTCGTTGGGCTTGGCATAGGTGACGATACGGCGGGCCATCGCACCGGCAATCTGGCGTACCAGGATGTCTTCGCCATCGGGGGTCGTAATCATGATGTCGGCATGCTCGTTCTCCTCGCTGGCTTTGGGGAGCCAAGCCTTATGGTAGTTTCCGTTCTGGTGGTGAACGAACTTGACCTTACCGTCAACAGGGAACCAGTTGGCATGTACATTCAATGGACTCATGAAGATGCTAATCATCAGTCGCTTGTCGTGGAAATACTCATGCTCCTCGGCTTCTTCGACGACGACAATCTTACCATCAGCAGGAGCTACAACGAGTTTGTCGGTGTCACCGTTGAAATAACGGATAGGGCAACGATAGAAATTCAGTGCCATCAACCATGCAGTACCGAAAACTACAAGGAATATCCAGGCAGGAATATTGGATGTGAAGACATGCATGAGCAAGATGGTGATGCCAGCCAATAGTATAGCACTCAACATCAGTTCATTAGTGCCCTCACGGTGGATGCGTATCTTTTTCAGTTTCTTGATTCTTTCTCCCATGAGATAATTGTGATTGTTTTAAATTTGTGTGCAAAGGTACGTAATTATTACGTAAGTTACAAACTTTTCACGTTTTTCTTTTGGTATTTACGAGATTTAAGCGTATCTTTGGAGCTCAAAAACAAAGGAAACGGAAAAACAATGGAAGATTTCGTACATCTGCACGTACATACCTATTATTCTATTCTTGACGGTCAGTCGAGTATCAAGAAACTGGTTGACAAGGCTATTGCCGACGGCATGAAAGGCATGGCCATCACTGACCATGGCGATATGTTCGGCATCAAGGAATTCCATGATATATGCAATGGTGTCAACAAGGCTCGCAAGAAAGAAGGGCTGGAACCGTTCAAACCCATCTTCGGCTGTGAGATGTATGTGGCCAGACGAGGCGACATGATGCTGAAGGAGACCAAGGAGGACCTGGGTGGTTATCACCTGATCGTGCTGGCCAAGAACGAACTTGGCTATAAGAACCTGATCAAGCTTGTCAGCAACTCCTGGGTGGATGGCTTCTATAACCGTCCTCGAACGGATCATCAGCAGCTGGAGAAATATCATGAAGGACTGATTGTCTGTTCTGCCTGTATCGCTGGTGAAGTGCCGGCAAAGATCCTCAAGGGCGACATCGAAGGCGCACGTGCCTCTATCGAATGGCATAAACGCATATTCGGCGATGATTACTATCTGGAGTTACAGCGTCATGAGGTGACAGACCCCACCATACGGGCCAACCGTGAGACTTTTCCATTGCAGCAGCAGGCTAATAAGGTGCTTATTGAGTTGGCAAAGGAGTATGGTATCAAACTGGTTTGTACTAACGATGCACACTTCGTCGATAAGGAGAACGCAGAGGCTCATGACCATCTGCTTTGTTTGGCAACGGGCAAGGACCTGGACGATCCGACGCGTATGCTCTACTCCAAACAGGAGTGGTTTAAGACGCGGCAGGAGATGAACGATATCTTCAGCGATGTGCCAGAGGCTATGGCCAATACACTGGAGATACTGGATAAGGTAGAGACGTATAGTCTGGACAACGACCCCATCATGCCGTTCTTCCCCATCCCGGAGTCGTTTGGCACTGAGGAAGAGTGGCGCCAGAAGTTCACGGAGCAGCAGCTCTACGAGGAATTCACGACCGACGAGAACGGGCAGAATCCGCTGCCGCCGGAAGAGGGAGAGAAGAAGATAAAGAAACTGGGCGGCTACGACAAGATCTACCGCATCAAGTTTGAGGCTGACTATTTGGCAGAACTGGCCTATGCTGGCGCCAAGAACCGCTATGGTGACCCGATACCCGCTGAGGTTGAGGAACGTGTGAAGTTCGAGTTGCATATCATGAAGACGATGGGATTCCCTGGCTATTTCCTGATTGTGCAGGACTTCATTAATTCCGCCCGCGATGAGTTGGGGGTGATGGTAGGTCCTGGACGTGGCTCTGCTGCTGGTAGTGTAGTTGCTTATTGTTTGGGTATCACCAAGATCGACCCGCTGAAGTATGACTTGCTGTTTGAGCGTTTCCTGAATCCCGACCGTATCTCATTGCCCGATATCGATACCGATTTCGACGACGATGGTCGTGGTAAGGTGTTGAAGTGGGTGATGGACAAGTATGGACATGAGAACTGTGCCCATATCATCACTTATGCCTCCATGGCAACGAAGAATTCCATTAAGGATGTCGCTCGTGTGGAAAAACTGCCGTTGTCTATGTCGAACGCTCTTTGCAAGGCTATCCCAGACCGTCTGCCAGAAGGGGCGAAGATGAATCTGACCAACGCCATCAAATATGTGCCGGAGTTGCGAGAAGCAGAGAGTTCTACCGACCCACAGCTGGCAAACACCATCAAATATGCGAAGATGCTGGAGGGAACGGTGCGCGGCACAGGTATTCATGCTTGCGGATTCATTATCTGTCGTGACCCGATATCTGATCACGTCCCCGTATCGACGGCCGATGACCCAGACTTCAAGGGCACCAAGACCAACTGTACGCAGTATGATGGACACGTGATTGAATCGACAGGCTTGATCAAGATGGACTTCCTAGGGCTGAAGACCCTTTCGGAGTTGAAGGAGGCCTGTGCGAATATCAAGCGTACACGTGGCATAGAAGTCGATCTCGATCATATCCCCATTGACGACCCGAAGACCTATGAACTCTATCAACAGGGACGTACCATAGGTACCTTCCAGTTTGAGTCGTCTGGTATGCAGAAGTATCTGAGAGAACTCCATCCGACGGTGTTTGAGGATCTCATCGCTATGAATGCGCTGTATCGTCCGGGTCCTATGGATTACATCCCTTCCTTCATCGCCAGAAAGAATGGACGTGAGGAGATAAAGTATGATATCCCTTGTATGGAGAAATACCTGAAGGATACCTATGGCATCACGGTATATCAGGAACAGGTGATGCTGTTGTCCCGTCAGTTGGCCGACTTTACCCGTGGTCAGAGTGACGCCCTTCGTAAGGCTATGGGTAAGAAGAAAAAGGATATCGTTGACGCCATGAAACCGATGTTTATTGAAGGCGGAAAGAAGAACGGTCACGATCCGGAGATCCTTGAGAAAATCTGGGCCGACTGGGAGAAATTCGCATCATACGCTTTCAATAAGTCGCATGCCGCCTGCTATTCTTGGGTGGCCTACCAGACAGCTTACCTGAAGGCGAACTATCCGGCAGAGTTCATGGCGGCCATTATGACCCGTCGCCGCGACCAAATTACAGAAATCACCAAACTGATGGATGAATGTAAGGCGATGCGTATTAACACGTTGGGGCCTGATGTGAACGAGTCATACGAGAAGTTCGGTGTAAACCATCATGGTGAGATCCGTTTTGGTCTGGGGGCTATTAAAGGTATGGGTGAGTCTGCTGCACTTGCCATCATCTCTGAGCGTGAGGCCAATGGACCGTATAAGTCGATCTATGACTTTGCAGAGCGTGTTAACATGAGTAATGTCAATCGGAAGGCTTTTGAGTCACTTGCGCTTAGCGGTGGTTTCGATAGCTTTGGTATCCGTCGTGAAGACTTCTTTGCAGCTAATGCCAAAGGCGAGATGTTTCTTGATACGCTTGTGCGCTATGGTCAGTTGTATCAGCAGGAGAAGGCCCAGATGCAGAACTCACTCTTTGGTGCCTTTGGCGACGGTGTGGAGATTGCTCAACCGCCAGTTCCCAAGTCGGATATCCGCTGGAGTGACATCGAGCGCTTGAACAAGGAGCGTGAACTGGTGGGAATCTATCTCTCGGCACATCCTCTCGATGAGTATAAGATAATCCTTGACAACCTCTGTAATGCCTCATGTGCCGATTTGGCAGACATCACGCAGTTGAACGGACGCGATGACGTCGTGTTGGGCGGCATCGTGACAGCCATTCGTACCCGTTTCGACAAACGAGGCCTTCCCTGTGGTTTCGTTACTATTGAAGACTTTGAAAGTTCTGGTGAGTTGGCCCTGTTCGGAGATGACTGGGGACGTTGGAACGGTATGTTCACCGAGGGCGCTTCTGTCTATCTGACGGCAAAACTGCAACCCCGCTTCATGAATAGTAATCAAATGGAACTCAAGGTGCAGAATGTCGAATATCTCCAGCGAGTCAAGGAGAAAGCTCTTGACCGTATCACGATCTCTATGGTAGCCGATAGGCTTGACGAACAGGTCGTGGCCGATCTGAATGAGATTATCAGCAGCAATCCCGGCAAGACTAAACTGTTCTTCCAACTGCGCGACTCGAAAGGCAAGAACCATGTTCTTCTGCGCAGTAAGACAGAAGGCGTCGATGTGCGCCATGTGCTTATCGACTATATCGAGAGCCATGACATTCTTGACTATCAGATCAATTAGTGGCACGCTATTTGCAGGAAACATAACATCATAGTATTCACTTAAAAACAAAAGACAATGGAAGTAACAATCACAAATGAGAATTTTGCGAGTTTAAAGGCAGGCGATCAGCCTCTGGTGGTAGATTTTTGGGCTACTTGGTGCGGTCCTTGCCGTATGGTAGCTCCCATTATTTCTGAGCTGGCCGAGGAATACGACGGAAAGATCGTTGTCGGTAAGTGCGATGTAGAGGAGAATGACGAACTGGCAGCTGAGTTCGGTATCCGTAACATTCCAACCATCCTCTTCTTCAAGAATGGGGAGATGGTTGACAAGCTTATCGGTGCTCAGCCGAAAGCCAAGTTGGAGGAGAAGTTTAAACAACTGCTCTAATCATGGCTAGCCTTGACGAGGAAATCCGTCTGGACGAAGAAGAGAACAGACGGGAATTAGCTTTCATACGCACCCAGTTGCCATTGGATGTCAAGAAGTTCTATAGCGACAAGGATATCCTGTATATGATGGATCTCATTGTGGACTATTATTATACGAGCGGCATACTGGAAAGCATGGAAGACGAAGTGGAAATCGATCTGGAAGAAGTGGCCGGTTATGTCTGTAAACGGGCGAAGGACGAGGGATTCTGCTCGTCATTTAATCCGGAGGAAGTCTTCTTCATCGTTCAGGCTGACCTGGATTTCCAGGAACAGAATGTATAGTAAAAGAATCGGCGGACCAAGCAGTGGTTCGCCGATTCTTTTTCTGTCTAAAGTGTGACGGTTCTTGAACCGTCGGGATTCTCCTTGATGGATACTTTGACGGCATCTTCCGGCAGTAACTCCTCAATCAGTTCCGGCCATTCTATGAAACAGAGGGATCCGCTGTAGAAATAGTCTTCATAGCCCATATCATAGACTTCTTCCAGTTTCTTGATGCGGTAGAAGTCGAAATGGTAGATGACGTCGTCGTGGGCGTGATACTCGTTGATGATTGCGAAGGTTGGCGAGGTGATGACATCCTCTACGCCCAGCTCTTCGCAGATGGCCTTGACGAAGGTGGTCTTACCGGCACCCATGCTGCCGTAGAATGCAAATACCTTGTGGTCGCCAATCTGCTGGATAAATGCAGAGGCGGCCTCTTTAATGTTGTCTAAGTTGCTGATCTTGATTTCCATATTCTTATGATTATCTTTTCTTTCCTGTCAGAGTGATGATGGGTATGATAATCTCCTCCATGGAGATGCCTCCGTGCTGGAAGGTGTCCCGATAGTAGGAGACATAATAGTTGTAGTTGTTCGGATAGGCAAAAAACGAATCGCCGGTTGCAAAGACATAGGTCGTTGAGAGATTCGGTGCTGGCAATTGGGCTTTCTGGGGCGTATGGATGACAAAAAGGCTCTTGTCATCATAGGCCAGGTTCTTGCCAAGTTTATAGCGAAGATTGGTATTCGTGTTTCTGTCGCCGACAATCTTAACGGGTTGCGTGCATCGGATACTACCGTGGTCGGTTGTGACGATGACCTTACAGTCTGTCTGGGCCAGTTGCTTGAAGAAGTCGGAGATGACAGAATGGCGGAACCACGACAGCGTGATGCTGCGGTAAGCACTTTCATTACTTGCCAGTTCCCTGACCATTTTCGACTCAGTGCGGGCATGACTGAGCATGTCGATGAAATTGAAGACAACGACATTCAGGTCGTTCTTTGTCAGTGTGTTGAATTGCTGCAGAAGTTTGTCGGCATCAGCAGAACTATTTACTTTATGATACGTGAAGGTGTTCTTCCGGCGATAACGCTCAAGTTGTGTCTGGATCAGTGGTTCTTCGTTGAGGTTCTTGCCTTCCTCCTCGTCCTCATCGACCCAAAGATTAGGAAACATGGCTGCTATCTTGTTGGGCATCAGTCCGCTGAAGATGGCATTGCGAGCATATTGTGTAGCGGTGGGCAGAATACTATAATAGAGGTCCTCGTCGATATCAAACTGCTGGTTGATGTCCTGAGCGAGTATACGCCACTGGTCATAACGGAAATTGTCGATTACGATGAGGAATACTTTTTCGCCTTCGTTCAGCGCTGGGAACACCTTCTGTTTGAAGACCTCCGGCGATAGCATGGGACGCTGGTCGTCGCAAGGGCTATGTGCTTCCAGCTGGTCAATCCAATCCAAATAGTTCCTTTTGATGAACTTGGCAAAGCCGTTGTTGGCATCTTCCTTCTGCATCTTCAGCATCTCCGTCATACTACTATCCGTGGCAGTCAGTTCCAGCTCCCAGTGAACGAGCCGCTTATAGACGTCGGCCCAGTCTTTCCATGTCTTGCAGTCAAGGATTTGCATGGCTATCTGCTGGAAATTCTGCTGGTACTGGTTTTGCGTCACTTCGTTCTCTATCTCATGGCGGTGGATGTTTTTCTTCAGGGTCAGCAGGATCTGGTTGGGGTTGACGGGCTTGATCAGATAGTCGGCAATCTTCTGGCCGATGGCTTGTTCCATGATATTCTCCTCTTCACTCTTGGTCACCATGACGATGGGAAGTGAAGGATGTAGCTCCTTCAGTTGCTGTAAGGTCTCAAGTCCGCTCAGACCTGGCATCTGCTCGTCAAGCAGTACAAGGTCGAAATTCTTCTCCTTACAGAGTTCGATGGCATCGGTGCCGTTGGTAACTGTCACCACTTCATATCCCTTTTTTTCAAGGAACATCAGATGAGCTTTCAACAGTTCGATCTCGTCATCTACCCAGAGTAAATTACCGTTTGTCATGATTATCTCTTTTTACTTGTTTTTTACCAGAAATCGTCTCCGAAGTCGAAATCCTGTACTTTCGCCTTTTTGGTCTCTTCGGGGAAGAGGTCATCCGTTTCTTCTGTTGGTTGTTCTTCTTGTGATCCTACTTCCTCGATGTCAGGGAACTCGGTCTCGCCTGGTTCAATCAGAAGTTTCTCCTGACTGACCTTCATCGGCACGAATATTTCTTCGTAGAATTTTTTGTAGTCGTCGTAGCTGAACCTTGTGCCTATCAACTGGAGGTTGGTATCGCTGATGATGAGGCTTCGGCAGGGTTTCAGTCGTTCTGCCATGGCCTTGTCGGCATAGAGCTGTCGGGCATATTGCATGGCTTCGTCATAGCTGAGGAATCCACTGATATGCATCCGATGAAGGCCATTATCTTCGTCAAGTTGGATGTCGAAGTTTCGTACCAGGAAATTCGTGAAGTTATAGCGTGCCACTTCAAACAACAGTTGGTTTTCATTCACGGAGTCGGGCTCATAGGCAAGGATAAACCGGAATTTGTCGTTGCGCTCGACATTGAATGTCTGTGCCACTGTCGAGTCTTGTGACAATACGATATCACGACGAGACCAGATTTCGCCGATGTCGAACTTGCCGCCGTGGAGCCGGCGTCCTTCCTGAACACCTTTGATGATCATGCCAGCCAAAGGAGTCACCTCACTTTCTGGATATTTATCTACCACCTCTTTTAATAAGGTGATGCAGTCGTCGCCATTGCCGGCATTCAGTTGGCTAAGACCATCGATGAATAGGAACTTTGGACGGTTTTCGCCTAGCGGGAAACGTTCTGCCGAAAGACGGGCATTAGCACTTACAACGTCGTAACGGTCGTTCTTGAACGCATCGTATGTGGCTGCATAGAGCGAATCCTCGATATGTGTGCCAAATAGGGCGTTCTCCTTGAAGTTCGGGTCGGAGAGCAGGATGGTCCATTCGCTTTCTGGATAGTCGTGTTGCAGGCGTCTGAGGCAAAGATCGGCGTCGCTCGTCCTGCCTAGACGTGAATAGAGCAGGAACAGATGATACCAGGCTTCGTCAAGACGTTCGTAGTCTTGATAGTCGGTCACCAGACGTTGTAGGTGTTTCTCGCTGAGCCATAGACTCTTTATCGTGTTGCTGGAAGAGCTCTGTTGGTCGAGTTTGTCTTTGAAGATGATGCCGGCATGGAATAGTCCATCCTTGATGATGTCGTGTGCGGCGGCTTTCTGTGCAGTGGTAAATGGGATTTGTGCCAGATAGTAGGCTCGCTCATGAGGGTCTTTGGTGGCAGACGACAAAGTGTCGGAAAGGGCTTGCTGTATGTCGTCGGTCTCCGAGAAATTGATAATGTCTGTTGTGTCAGGTGTGATGCCATCATCTTGACGGTCTGTGCTGGCTACGACGGTCTGGTTGATGCGCTGCCAGTTGTCCTTGTTCTCGCGTCTGCCCCATTGCCGTTGAAACGTCGCTTTTCCCTGACTGACGGCAACTGGGTTGTAGAAATACCATTCCCCATTGCCTTGTTGGGACTGACGTACTGGTGGTTGCTGCGATGTGAGGGAGGAGGTGAAGGTCTCTTGCTGTTGTTGAGCCATTTCATGGTCTGCTGCTTCTTGGGCATCTCGCTGTCTTTTCTCTTCCTTGAGAAGCTCAGTAATGACGCGGTCGATGGCTTCGTTCCTCTCTTCCTCCGGCATGACCGACAGGGCAAGAAGTGAGTCTTGCAGATGAATGGCATCTGTGTAGGGCACCAATTCATCAAGAACCTTAGAACGGGCAGATAGTTCCTCGTAGCCTGTACGATCTTTATCCAACAGACCGATGGCTTCACCATAGCAGCGTCTGGCGTCGTTAAATTGTCGTCTTTCCCAGTATAGATTGCCAAGTGTGAGTAGTAATACACCTTTCTCAGTGCCATTCCTCACGGATTTCTGGTTCCCCTTTTCGTATGCGTCGATAGCTTGAAGCGTGTCTTTTTCTGCCAGATGGATATTGCCGATGGCATAATAGACTTGATCCAGATATTCGGCATTGTTGTCATTAGAAGCCATGCGTCTCAGCTTGCCAATCATCTGGCGGGCATTGCCATGTGCCATGACCTCTGTCTGGGCAATGCGTGCATTGAAGGCTAACTCGTAAGGGGGATGACAACCTACCACTTTCTTAAAGGCCTTGTATGCCTCCTCTCGATGCCCCAGCTGTCGCTGTATTTGTCCCATGAGATACCACTCTCTGGCTCTCTGCACCCTGCGGCGCTCGTGACTGATGACTTTGCGTAGGAATGGCACAGCCTTCTGATAGTCACCCTGACGGATATAAAAGTTAGCATAGGTGTAGTCCCAGTCTTTTACGGCCCTGAAATCCATAGAGTCACGGCTCATATTGCGGATGACATCTTCAGCATCGTACATCCAACCGAGTTCTGTGTAGCATTTGGCAAGCCAAGCACGTGCCAGACCGTTTTGCATGGGTTGCGTCTGATAGAGGCGAGTCATATAACTGAAGGTGGCGGCAGCTTCTTCGAATGCTCCTTCCTGGAATTGGGCTTTTCCCAACAGTAGCCATGCCCGCCATATAAAGGGATTATATTCACGACGGCCCAGCCATTCGCGGTCCTTGGCGGTCTTCCGTCTGTTGCTGTTCCATTCTGGCCTTGTTTTGATACTATGACGCCGAATGGCCTTCTCGCATTTCTCAATGGTCCTGTCGTATTGTCCTTTTCCTATTTCGAGACTGTTCTTGTTGCCAATCATGTAGAGTGGCAGGATCTCAGTGTAATCATCCTTGTGACCTTTTTCTTTCTCAAGATTACCCTCGATAAAAGCTTGTGAACCGTTGAAATAGGTGTTATAGCGCGCATTGAAAGCATGCCACCGTCGTGTAGTGGCGGTGTTCCGTTTGGTAGAGCAGCTGAGCGTCAACAACATGACGGCAGCTGCAAGTGCCGTGTACCATGCGCTATGCTTCACCCCGTGCCTCTTTTTTCTTCTTTGCTTCTTCCATCAGACAATGAATCTTGCACTCGCCCTCGTCGGCTGCTGTACAAGTAGAGCAGTCGTGTCCAGTGGTAATTGTGTCGTCACCTTTATCGAAGTGTGAGGCGATGGCGGCGATGATGCCGATGCCCACAATCAGGGCGATGCAGACGGTAGCAAAACTCATATCCTATAGTTCTTCTATTGTGAAACCTGCCAGTCGTAAGTCTTCCCAGTAGTGGGGATAAGACTTCGTGACGACCTGCGGATTGTTGATGATTAGTTTGTCGTGGAGAAAGGCATACGGTGCAAAGGCCAGTGCCATGCGGTGATCTTCGTAAGTGTCGATGCCTTGTTCGAAGGATGGATCACAACGCTCACCATCCCATATCAGTTCGCTATTATTGTGGTCTTGCAGTACGTAACCAAGCTTTCGCATCTCAGTCTTCAGGGCTTCAATGCGGTCGGTTTCCTTGATCTTCAGCGTGGAGAGTCCCTTGAAATGGAAGGGAATGCCCTTGGCTGCACAGGTGACGACAAAAGTCTGTGCCAAATCGGGGGAATTGATGAAGTCATATTCCAGTTTTGGAACACAGCGACCATTCTGTTTGAGCGTGACAGTTTGTGCGATACCGGCCTGTTTGGATTCAAATTGTGTCTTTACCCCCAGCAGACTGAAGATATACCTCGTTGTAGAGTCACCCTGTTTTGAACCGTCCATCAGTCCTGTCAGTTTCACCTCCGACCGTTTGTCTGCACAGAGTGCCATCATCTCATACCAATAGCTGGCGCCGCTCCAATCACTTTCAATGAAATAGTCTCGGCTTTTATAGGGTTGAGGCTTTACCACGATAGTGTCGTTGCTGAACCATTCTGCATCGGCTCCGAACTCACCCATCATCCATAATGTCAAGTCAATGTAAGGGCGTGAGATGATGTCTCCAAGTAAGTGGAGTGTCATGCCTTCTTTCAGCATCGGTGCTATCATCAGGAGAGCAGAGATGTATTGAGAACTCACATTGCCGGGAATCTCCAGCAGTCCGCCATTGAGTGATTGACCAGTGATGCGGAGTGGGGGATAACCCTCTGTTCCTACATATTCAATATTGGCGCCAAGCTTGCGTAGGGCATCTACTAAGATGGATATCGGGCGGTGCTTCATGCGTTCTGTTCCTGTCAGTATATGGGTGCCTTCCATCACACTCAGGTAGGCCGTCATAAAACGCATAGCCGTACCTGCCGCCTTGATGTCAATCTCCTCTGGCATATTGCGCAGTGCGTTGATGATCACTTCCGTGTCGTCGCAGTCACTCAGGTTGCTGGGCATATTCTTCCCACCACTGAGTGCGTAGATGATGAGAGCCCTGTTAGATATGCTCTTTGAGGCAGGAAGGCTGATCGTAGCCTCGAGCCGACAGGGTGCTGTAAGTCTATATTGTTTCATGTCAATGTATCTTGTTCGGATTGCAAAGATACGCATTTTTGGCCACATTGTAGTAAAAGATAGGGAAATTAATATTTTTTAGGCTCTGTGCTACTTAATTTAGTTAAAAAGTTGGCGGAAAATTTGGTTGTTTCGCAAAAAGTGTGTACCTTTGCACCCGCATTCGACAAAAGAGTCGGTGCTAAGCTATTAAGGATCGGGATTTAGCGCAGTTGGTAGCGCACACGTCTGGGGGGCGCGAGGTCGCTGGTTCGAGTCCAGTAATCCCGACAAAGGTAGGAGTTAAGGTTCTGATTTTCAGAACCTTAACTTTTTTAATATCACGCTGCCTGATGTAACGCTCAATGTAGCCAGTTCACACCTGATGTCAGTGCCCACCGACAGCACGTGCGGCAGCAAAGGCATTACGCTCGATACATGGAATCTGAACCAATCCGCAGATGGGGTCGCAGGTCATGCCGAGGTGATGCTCCAGTCCCATCTCAGCAGCATATTCTATCTGGTTGGGACTGCCTCCCCATAGCTGGCAACCGGCTGCAGCGGCCATAGCGCAGGCGACACCCACCTCGCCCTGACATCCTACATATACGTATAAGTACAAGCCAACTTCGGACGTTTTTTGATAATTTTGCACCATCAAAATTAAACATTAAAGTATAAATGATATGGCAGAGTATAAAATTGAATGTGAACAATTTCTTGATATGCGAAACTCGACAAGGCTTACCACAATATACTGTCAGTATCCCCGAGGACATTATTCAGAAAGCCAAAGAGCAAGCATGACTTTCGACATTATAGTTGCTGACGTTATAGGTATATTTGGAAGGCATAATAGGAAATCATTTCGTATCTTTGCACCAGATTTTTTAAATATTTGTTTAATTAAATAATGTATAATATGGAAATTTTCGACTGCAAGAAGTTTATTGCACAACGCAAGGAGAATGCTGAGAATCAGGCACGTGAGTATTTTTACAATCAGAAGGAGCGCAAGCCTTACTACTGGGGTGAAGGCAGCACCCTCGACGACGTTGCCAATCACAACGAAGTGTTCTTCCATCTTACCGACGATGAAGTAACCCGCATCAAGCAACTCATCATTGACACCGTTAATGCAGACCAACCTGAAGCCGAGCATGTCAGCACTGTCAAAGAGGCTATCGACTGTCTGACCTACAATGAGATTTTCGAGCAGAACGAAGAACTTCGCACACTCTTAGGCAAGCGTTGCGAAAAGGCGAACCTCGACCCTGAAAACATCGACTTCGACAAACGCTACTACTTCTATAAGTTCAGTGTAGTGGCTTACAACTACGATGAGAACAAAGTCTGCGCACCCATTGCTGTCGAGGTCATGCTCTCTGATGAAGACTATCTCACCCTTCTCTCACATCAGCTCTATGAGCGCGAAAACATCTGTTTCAATCAGCTGTTGAATACTAATCCGGAGCTGGCTGCCAGACTAAACAACCGCGTCGAAGGAGATATATACGGCTGGCGATTCCCCGTTCACGTTCCCTTTGCCATCCTCTTCGACGAACTTCGTGCAGATGCCGAGATTATTGACGGCCCCATAGGGGCTACAGAGGAAATCTACTGTGAGTCTTCTGAAGAAGAGATGCATCATGTCGTAGCCTCTGCCTATAGTCGCATCCTTTCCATCACAGAAGAAACCATAAAGGGCGAGGCTGTCTTTGCCGATCATCATCACATCGGCCAGATTAATGCCGATGCAGTCATGACTGCCCTCGATGCCAACGACTATCGTGATATGATGAAGATCCTGAAGGAAAAGTTTTCCTCCCGTTCAGCATTCGCTGACATCAAGGCATGGCTCATAGCCTCTTGCATCACTTTTGATGAAACAGAAGCCGAATAAGTGATATCAACTCACAGAAATATTGGTCTTGGTGGGTATGTGATACGAAATGTATTAGTCCACGAAATGATTCATTATTACATAGCCTATAATAAGATAGAAGATAATGAAGACCACGGTGTCGAATTTATGAAGCTGGCTGAGGCTCTGAACCGGAAATATGGCTTGTCGATTACTAAAAAAATTGATGCCTCCTCGTTCAAAAGAAACGAGAAGGCATCCAAAATATTTTGGTTCTTCACGAAACTATTTGGTTGCTAATTTCATTCATCTTTATTGTCAAACAAACCACGTATTTCCTTGTCAAAGTCAGAGTCGATTTTCTGTTTGGGATTAAACAGTTTGTACTCCTCTTCAGCCTTTCTGTCTGCTTCTTCGCGCGAGATCTTGCCTTTGTCAGGTAGAAGAGCGTATCTGCGGAAAGTGAGGAACTCATTCACCGATGCAGCAAACTGTTCCATGTTGAACGCATTCTCACGTTCTATCAGATCCTCGATATAATCAAAGTAGCCTGTTACGGCTCGTTCCAGTTGCTTGATTTCCTTCTCTGGCAGATAGTTCTTAGCCACTTTCGTGTCACTCAGCAGTACCCTTCCGTCAGGCGCATTCTTCCAGGTCTGTAGTCCCATGTGATCCTTGTTGTGGTCAGCCCTCGTATAGATTATCTCAGGTGCCGTCTGTCCAGTGATGGCATAATGGAAGCGGTTCTGTACCATCTGGTAGAATTCCCTGGTAGTAGGTGAGTTCCTGTCATAGTCGAACGAACATTCTGCGTAGATGTCAGTTATCTGTTGCCAGATGCGCCGCTCACTTGCTCGGATGCTGCGCACCCTCTCCAGCAATTCGCGGAAGTAGTCCTTTCCAAACACCGCCTTGCCCTGCTTCAACCTCTCATCATCCAGCACAAATCCCTTGCGGATAAATTCGTTCAAAATCTTGGTCGCCCAGATGCGAAATTTTGTGGCGCGGGCTGACGAGACGCGATAGCCGACGGCAATAATCGCATCGAGAGAATAGAATGTAGTCTCGTTCTTCTGAGTTTTCCCTTCTATAGCTCCATGCTGAGTGGTTATTTCCATTTTGGAAACAACCACTTCTTTGTCCAACTCTCCTTCATCAAAGATATGCGTCAGATGCTTGCTGATGGCAGGAATGCCGACCCCAAACAACTGAGCCATTGCCTTTTGAGTGGCCCAGATAGTTTCGTTCTTGATCACCACTTGCACCTTGCCTTCTTCGTCAGGCAGCTGGTATAATAAGAATTGTATCTCGTTGTTCATATCTTTTATCGCCTCGATTTTGATGTTCACTTTGAGCGCATCCGCAATCTGCATCAGGTAGTTGGCCTTTGTAGAATTTGGCATGATGTCAGCATCATCACATGACTATAATGTTATTCAATTACCTGAAAAAGTCTTGTGTTATTATAGACGCTACTTGTGGAACCATCTTCAAGTTTTATAATCAATTTTTCAAGTCCATTTGGTAATGACTGTATTTCTACGACCACGCCTTTCTGGTTGTCTGAATTTTTAACAATAGTGTCCCCAACAGCTGCTTTACGAGTAACATATTTAGGGGCAGCGGAATAGACAGTTGAATCTTCCAAAAACTGATCGGTATTCTCAGTATCAATCTTTTCTTCCAGAATTTCTATATTATCAGCGGGTTTGAAGACATTCTGCTCCAAGATTTCACTATCATCTTCTTTTTGTGACTTGGTATTCTTTCTTGCCTCATCAAACAAAGCCTTCATCGTAGGGTTCTTATATGTGAGTTTGCGAATAGTAAGCCCTTCAGCTTTGGCATTGGCAAGACGAAGATGATCTTCTGACGAAACAAGACTGGCTCGCACTGCTTGTAGATCTTTAATAGATTTGTCGATAGAAGCTATGGCGTCATTGAATTTTGTACTGGCCAAACGATAATCCTTACCAAATTTCTCCTTGAACTCATCCAACTTCCCTTCAAAAGTAGTAATGTCTACTGAAAGGCTCCTGGCCTGAATAAGTTCTTTTTGCAGTCCAACGTTCTTTCTGGCCATTTGAACTAATAAGGAGATGAGTGGAATGAAAAATTGTGGGCGTATAACGTACATCTTTGGGTAGCGATGACTGACATCTACGATACCGCCATTATAGAGTTCGCTGTCTGGCTCAAGAAGAGAAACAAGTACTGCGTACTCACATCCCTTCTTGTTTCTGTCATCATTCAGTTTTTTGAAGAAATCTTCATTTCTATGTTTGACAACAGTCGATTCCATTTCATTCTTCATTTCGAACATAATAGAAATATATTCAAATCCGTCATCGTAATCCCTGAAGATAAAATCACCCTTTGAACCTTCTGAAGCATCATTGTCTTTTTCAAAATAAGCGTGAGGAAGGATTGGACGTATGTTAACATTATATTGATTGCTGCAATGTACCTCGAGTGATTCTCCAAGCATCTTTGTCGACAGTCTAACTTTAAAGTCTTTGTATTGCTCGACCAATTCCTGCATCTGTTTCAGACGTATTTCATAATTATTGCGTATTTCTTGCTCACGTTGTAGAGCATCAGTTTTTTCCGATTCAACTTTCCCCTTCAATGTGGCAATCTCGCTTTCCTTTGAGAGAATTATCTCGTTAGCTTTGTTCTTTTCTTCAAGCACTGCAACCTTTGTCTGGCTATTGCTTTGTTCGATGACACCTTGCAGACGAACTAATTCCGATTCCTTTTCTGCTAATATCTTGTCAAATTCAGCTTGTTTATCCTTGGCAATGCCTTTCATTTGCTCTTCCAGACGTGCAATCCTTGTGTCCTTCTCTGCAAGTAATCTTTCATTCTCCATCTGCTTTTCTTTGACAGTCCCTTGAGCTTTCTCTTTTATTTGAGCAATCTCAAGTTCCTTTTCTGAAAGGCGTTTGTCATACTCAGCCTGCTTGGAGATAGCAATGCTTTTCACCTGTTCCTCCAGACGTGCAATATCAGCATTACGTTTTTCTATTTCTTGGTCTTTTGCATTCAACTTCTGTTGATATGCTTGATCCGAAATAAGTTTGTCGGACTGATGCTTCAGTTGCTGCTGCTTTTCAACCTCAGCAACGCGACGACGTATTTCTTCTTCAAGTTCCTTTGTTCTGACTTGATTAACGATTGAAGCATAACTCGCTTCGTCGACAGAAAAGACCTTTCCGCATTCAGGACATTTTATCTCGTTCATCTGGATTTGCTTTTTAGATTAAATGTGATACTTTTATTTTCTTCCATTTTTTGCCGATTCCAAGAATGTCTGCAGTGTTGTCTTTGATGATTAACTCACCTTTTTGCAAACCAGAAATCGCTGCTTTCAGATCAAGGAAATCTTTGCCGGAAACACCAAAGATATCTTTCAGTACGCCGTCAGAAATACTCTGCTGTTTCATGATCAGTGGATACTGAGCGTTTGCATAGAAATCGAATGATTTGCTCTTAAAATCATCCATATTCTGTGTTGCCAATATGATACTCAGTCCTTTATTTCGACCTACAGCAATCAGATTCCTAAGTGGACGGTTATCAAAACTTAACATGTAGTGAGCCTCGTCGATAATGGTGAAGTGTCGAATCTCTACATAGTCTTCGCTAACAGCTTGTTTCTCCAGTTTCTCGTAAATATTGTTAAGCTTGGAAATAACAAAATAGACTATTGCTTTGGCTACAGGCCCATCCTTTGGATAGGAGTCCATCTTGACGATAAACGAGTCTTTTACTAAATCCACTTTATCTTCTTCTGCGAATAGATGTGCCCTGTCGAGTTGTTTCAATACAGATGTTACACTATCGTCCTTATCAGGGTTTGGCATGATATCCTGATACTTCTCCAGCATCAGATGAAATGATATGGGAGCCCCTTTTGTACTTTTATACGCATCACTAATGGCTTCACTTAATCTATTGCTCATGTTCGCACTTATCGTGGCCCTGTCAAGAGCGCATAATGCATTAGCCATTTCTGTTGAATACAAATTGATTTCTTGTATTGAGCGATCCCTGAAATCTTTAAATGGTGTAAAGGGAAGGGGAGACAGGATTGGATCAAGGATACAACTCCTGTTTACCTCAAATAGATTCAACCAGTGGTTATTTGCTGGGTCTGAAAATTCTCCCTTGTAATCGAACAGCAAAAAGTTTACAGGATAGGGCGATTCGATAGAAAGAAGTCTGAGTTGATTGATGAGTACCGCCAACAGGTTTGTCTTACCAGAACCAGTAGTTCCTGCCACCAGAATCTGAGTGTTGGAAATCTCACGACTGTTGATATCCAGTGTGGCTTCCATGTCCTCGTCATATTGGCCTATGATAAGTTCCAGTTTTGGTATACCTCCAGTTCGGCTTCTTCCGTTTGCCGTCTGAGCCATCATAAATGTATCAAGGTTATCTCCTTGTAACAGATAGTCTCTACCACGATACATCTCTGCTGCAATGATTCTCGACACAGTAGGACTATCCTGCCAATCTATATCAAAATCCTTATAACGCATTTTGAGCAATGCGCCAAACAAATCCTTCAATTCCAAGTAAGTAAAGAAACTCGAAGGAATACGAATACTTGATTTTGAGAGTTGTATTTCTGTCAGACAGTTCAAGTCGCGTTGGGCAGACTGATATAGTCCAACAATCAAACATATACGCATAATCTTATTACCAGTCAACGAAACTTTCTTCTCGTCAGCAGCCTGGTGTTGCAAGTTAATTCTTTGCTCGAGTTTCTCCTTAATCTCGTTCAAATTATCTATAATGCCTTCTGCTTGTCTCAGATTGTCAAATGAAATTTCCATAGTTCTGTCCTTTATTTATAAAGTGGAATTCCGAAATAGCCTTCAGTCACAGTGGTGTTCTGCTCCTCTACGTTTCTAATAAGAGTATAGGTCTTTGAAATGAAAGGCTCCAGTTTCTTGTAGTCACTGTCTTTGCGTATCTCTGATGTTGTACAGAGTAGGATGGTTTGTTCTGCTAATTCTGGGAAGTACTCTTCCATCAGAACATCACGACCATCCTCGTCAATAACACCCATCACGGTGTCAATCATTACAGGAGGATTATAGTCACCAAGATTTCTCAAAACTTTCAGGAGAACCTGAATGAAAATCTGCTTTGATGCAGCATTCAGTTGATTGAGTGAAATCTCGTTTCCTGCAGTGTGGAAAATGCGGATAGAGAAATTATCCAGCTTGTCTGATATTTCGACCCTACCTATATGTCCTTTATAAGAAAGCAGCATTTTATTCAGCTGTTCCTGTATCTGTTCCTCAATCAAGGCCTTTTTGCTTGTTAATAGTGTATTGGCCACATCATCAAAGAATGGAACCAGCTTTACCAAAGTGTCATATTTTACATCTGGTTCTTGCTGTATCTGAACGTCATAGCCATGAATATCTCTATCCAACTTCTTGATTTCTCCATCGATTCTCTCGACATCTTTCTTCAGACGTTCCAGTTCGCGTTTCTTGTCTTCATATTCCTTGATGATATTTCCGCTTCCTTGTGTCAATGTACCTTTCAGGCTGTCGCGTTGTATTCTAAGGTTTGGCAGCTCTGTGATAGCATCGTCTAGACTTCTTCGTTGGCTGTCCAACTGTATAAAGCCATTGACAGCATTCAACTTCTTTAGAGTCTTCAAGGCTTCAAGATCGATGTCGTCAAGGAATGCATATTTGTCTTCTGCCACAATGTCTTGTTGTGTTGCCATAATGTGACTCGCAACATTCTGTGGATTCACGTCTGACGCTATCATTGCAAAATCCTTCAGATAGGCAATCACTTTATTAGTGATGTCTTCTATCTCTTCGGCAGAGTATCTCTGTTCCAAAGCCCTTTTCATTTCCTCCTTCGATCTCATGATGGCCTCAATCTCTGGCGACATGCTCGAAGATAGTCTGGGCAGAAAAACATTTAGCTCAATGGTATTAATAAAATCCTTGATGTTCTCTACATAATCGGAGGCTTTCTTTTCTGTATCTTTAATTGAACTTTCCAACTGTTGTACTTGCAGGCGGATATGCTCTTGATCTTCTGCCCCTTGTTTGGCTTTGTCATAGGTCGCCTTCATCGAGGTAAGGTACTTGTAAAGTGCATCTTGGCTTATCTCATTCTGCTTTAACTCCTCCTCAAACTTTTTCTTGTTTTCGCAGAGTTGATTATATTCCTCAATTTCCTGTTGAGCCTTCAGCCTTTGCTTAGAACGCTCTTGTAACAGCTTTTCTGCAGACTTCTTTAGTTGCAAATATTTGTTGAAGCCCAACACATTCTGGAAGTTGTCGCGGATAATCTGTGCAAATACATTGTCTTTTAGCAGTTCGCTCGACTGCATGGCATCAAATAGGAAATACTGACTCAGCTCTTGAGGCAGATTTGCTTTGATAATCTTGTTGACCTGTTGTTCGCTAACAGCCCTCTGAGCTGCAGGGGTTGCAGTTCCATAGGTAAACACACTGCCATTCATGTTCAAATAAACAGACTCGACAGGCTTTTCTGCTTTGTTCAGGATATATGTTCTTCGAAGAATATATTTCTGTGTCTGATGTAATACTTGACCTGTAAAAACCAGTTCCAGTTCTATCTTTGGTTCTGTTTTACCAAAGGCACCATTATTCAGAAGTTCCTCAAAATTCTTCTTGTTCTTGATGTTAAGACCATAAAGAGCGCCATAGATAGCTTCGAAAAGTGTAGTCTTACCACCACCATTCAGACCACCTATTAATATAATAGGGCATTCGTCTTCAACCTGCAAGTCCAAATCCAGACTCAGATAGGTCTTGAAGTTTGTTGCTTTTATCTTTTGTATCTGCATATTTTCTTCCTCCTATCTTATGTTTTGCAAAGCCTTGTTGATGACGCTTTCGGTAGCAGAGTCGTCCATCTCGATTCTGTCCACTTTCTCCTTATGGTACTGACTGAGGAGACTATCCTTTACCCAATCAGCATTCAACTCATGCTTTTCGCAGAGTTCTGTTATTACTTCCAAATCAGGCTTTCTGATGCCATATTCCAGAAAAGCCCTGTCGAGTCCTTTCTTCATATCTTTACAATTTTATGGTTCTACATTGACACTTGTGAGATCCAGAGCATCCCAGCCTTTTAAATCTGAGGTGTTCTCAATTTTCATCGGACTGTAATACCAGTTGTCATTCTGTTCGATAATGACACCTCCTATCAGACGTTTGTGGTTCTTCTCGTTCTCCGTCTTGATATAATTCAACAGGGCATTGTGTTTATTAGGTGCGTTAGGATCGCTGTCTTTCGACTTGGTGTCAAACAGACAAATGGTTCCATTCTTCATCCTGATGATGTAATCTACATAGAAGCAGCGAGGCACGCCATCCTTATCTGTATATGGTACAGCAAAGTGCATGTGTCCACTATCAGCATTCTTATACCACCAGTCTATCACTTCGTTGTTCTTATCCAACATACGGCTGAATTTGTATTCAGGCTCCGATACTCTGTTCTCTTCAAAGAAAGGCATCAGGGCGTGATGGTAGATATCTTCACAATGATGACTCACTTCCGAATTGTACATTCGAGTATCAGGCAATTCCCACTTGAACTGTACATATTCCTCTGGGTTACGCTCCTGTTCACGCTTTTCGTAGTCTCTGGCATATACAGTCTCTGCCTTTGCCAGATAAGCTTCGAACTTTGGTTTGTTCAGATAATAGAGCACCACCTTGATGGCATCATTCTGATTGATGCCCAGATACTCTTCGAAGAATTCATAGATAGCCGAACGTATCATCTCGGAACTTTGTCCCGGCTCATAGTCGCCCACGTTCTTCCTGCAGAAATGATAGAAAGATAGCAACAATTCGTCTTGGGTTCGTGCAAATCGGGCATTCTCTTCAATATTTATACGGCCAACCTCTCCTGTAATTAACAAGTCCTTAGGTATCTTTACCATAATTCTGGCTACATCAGTACGCACACCGTGCCTGTTAGCCTTACGCTTGTTTTCGGTGAAGGTGAACTCTGTTTTCTCTTCTGATTTTTCTTCACCACTGCCAAGGTCATCCCAGCCTCCATCGGCTCCAAACAATTCTGTTTGTGGCAAATCCCATTCTTCTGAAACCACACGTTTAAAGAATTCTTTGAACGGCGACATCAGTACATGTGGTGTCTTACGGCGATTCTGATAGACTGCGTTCAACTCAATACGTCTCACATCTTCACGTTTCTTGGCATAAAGCGTTGAGATATAGTTCATATCATCGGCAACAATCTCAATCATGTCGGCACTCAGGTTTGTATATACGTAGCCATAGTTCAAAGCCTCATTCTGATAATGGTGTTGCTGTGGCATACGTAGTATGCGGCCAACAGTCTGAGCAGTAAAGGTTTTGCTCTTGATATCTCTATAAATAAGGAGTACAGAGGCTCTGGGGCAGTCCCATCCTAAAGCAATTGCCTGTTTAAAGAGTAGAACTTCAACCATGTTGTTGCTTTTCTCTATTTCATGCAGATTTTCATGACGATCACTCAGCCAGACAGCCAATTTTCCATTGGCCACATTGATATCCTTGTTCACGTCCAGATACTGCTCAATCTCTTTTACCAGTGTCTTCTCTTCAGTATCCAGCGTGTCCTTTGAGTCGTTGGGCAGCTGGATAAGCAATAGTGGGTTGATGTCATACTCCCTATAAGCTCTTGCCAGGTTGTTTCTTCGCTCCAAAGCTTGTTCCAGCAATTGCTCGTCCATCTTTATTTCGTTCGAGCCTTTCAACTGGGGGTTCAGTTCTATGCCCTTCTTAATCATCTCCTCAGCAATGACCTTTTGTCTGGGCACCTCAATCGTTGGACAACCGCCAGTGATGGGGGTTGCCGAAACGCGTAACTCAATCTTGGGGTTGATGTTCTGCAACACCAGCTCGCTCTTTTTGGCATTCTTGCCACCAAACATATGTTCCTCATCTATCACAACGATAATGGGAAATCCGTTCTGTTGGGTTCGACGTGTCAGTTGATAAAGATTACGATTCTGCTCATTGTCACGTATCAGCACAGCATTCTCTTTGTTGATACTCTCCCAATTCAGGAAAAGCACCTGTCCAGGACGTAAGCCTTCTGCAGGATTTGCTTCATCGAACATCACAGGTCTCAGAGATCGAGTTTCGCTAAAGAAGTTGCGGAACGACAGATAACTCTGTATATGCAGCTTGTTGGGAGCAATCCATATATAGGCACAGTCCATAAACTTAGCCTCCAAATCTCTCTTCAACTCATCGAGCAATGCAGAGGTCATCACAGTTTTACCACTACCTGTTGGGGCCTTGAACACAATCTTCTGGCGAAAGCCGTCCCAACTGAGCATATCCATCATGCGCTCTTTCAACTGCTTGATGGCAGATTTCTGATAGTCTTTCAGTTCAATCATATCTTAGTCCTCCGTCTTTTCATTATTTTCTGCCTCAATGGCTTCGGCCATCATTTCTTTCTGTTCCTCGTCTGTCAACTCAGTGTTGTCTTCTTTTTTAGGCTCAACGGCTGGCAGTGAGTCTTTGATACCTCTATAGTAGGCATAAGGCATAGGTACCAGCGACACTTTGTCAATGACTGTTGCAAAATCATCTGTATAAGGATAGGCTCCATCTGCGAAGATATAAATCTTCAGTGGTTGCTCCTTCTCACTCATTTTTTCTATCTCTTTCACGATGAAAGGAATGACCCTTGTGTCGTACACCATTAACATCTCTCGTCCGTTTTCTGCGAAGTAGCGAATCATACGCTCCTTGCCTTTCAAGGGCAATGAACCGAATTGATGCTGTTCCTGATAGATATCTTCCTTGATGCAAAGCAAATCCTTCATCTCATGGAACAACTCGCGATTGCTCTGATGACTCTGCTTACGTTCCTTAAAATCTATTTTGTAGTAGCGGAGATTGTTGTCCTTCAGCCCTTCCACGAATTCACCATTAGGTTTTGTGTAGCCTTCAATCACGCGCTTGTTTCGCTCGTAGGTCACTTCCTCGCAGATGTTGTTCTCGTTGTTCGTCACAAGAATACATTGGCGATGGCCTCCGTCTTCGGCATTCAGTTGCATCGTGGCGTGGAGCGTGGTGCCGGAGCCGGCAAAGAAGTCGAGGATGATGATGTCTTTTGCTCTTGGGGTGGCAATCTTTAGCAGATGCTTTATCAGAGACAAAGGTTTTGGGAAACCAAAGACTTTAGAACCAAAGACAGCATCAATATCCTTTGTTCCATCCTGTGTCATTCCTACTTCATTGGGCAAATTAGTACTTACAGATGTAAACCCAAACAAATCGCCAGCTTTTTTTTCATCATCGGCTTTCCAATAACGGAGAACAGGTTTTGATATACGCAAAAAGTCATAGTCGCCAGGGAAAACGATTCTATCATTTCTATAATACTCCTGAAAAGTCTCTTCATTATTTGCCCAAACACGATTGGGACTAGCAGGGTATTTATCTCCTGTCTTTGGATTTATTATCGTAAAATAGCAATTTGGCCTTTCAATAGAAGAGCGTTGCGTTGTCATGTCATGTACTCTCCAAGGTCTGTCAGGAAAGTCTGGAGTCTCATAATACTTCCTCGTTTCCTTCTCAACACCTGCCAAGAACAAATCATTAGCATAACAGATTATCCACTCGTAGTCTTGCGACAATCCATGGGGTACATCTGATTTTGCTGTTCTCTTTCGCCAAGGTATTGTTGCGACAAACTTATCCGCTCCAAAAACCTCATCACACAACAGCTTCAAGTTCGCCTGCTCATTATCATCAATCGAGATAAAGATAACGCTCCTTTCGGACAATAGCGTCTTAGCAATCTGAAGCCGTTTCTCCATGAACGACAACCACTTGCTGTGCCGATAAGCATCGTCCTCGCCAATGAACGAGTCGTTATAGACGAAGTCTTTATTACCCGTATTATAAGGTGGGTCAATGTAAATCACATCAATCATCCCTGCATGGGTATAAGTCAGGGCGACGAGTGCCTGAAGATTTTCACCCTCTATCAGAATATGGTTGGGATAGTTCTCAGTCTCTGTGTCATTCACAATTTGACGTTCCTTAACTTCACGAAGAATAGGCAATTGAGTCTTCAACTGCTCGAAAGCATCCTCTGTACTGTCCTCCCACACCAGTCCATATGTTTTCTTCTCGTTGAGTAATCCCAACAAAATCGACTTGTCCTCATTGCTAAGATCCTTTGCATCTCGAATCTTTTTCTCTAATTCTTGTTTGTCAAACTTCATAATATGATGTTTTTAATTATTTTCGTCATCGAATAAATATAGTTCTTCCGGTTCATCATTAGGCTCTGATGCGATGATTATATCCTGATTGTCTTCTATATGACAGACTTGTTGGATCTTGTTCAATATAGATGTGCCACGTAAGGAGACAAAATCCCTGAAGTTGTCGTTCTTTGCTGCGGCAAACGCTTCCTCGTCAATAAAATGAGTAAGAAGAGCAGATTGCATCTCAGCGTTCTCAGTTTCGTACTGATGAAGATAGACACTTGGGTGCTTTGCACTAATCTGCTGGTTCAATCGCTTCGTAATGAAAGCAAAGTTAAGCACAGAATTGGCCTCGTCCTGAGTAATACCAAACTGATTCCGTAAGGCATAAGGGAAGAAATGGTGGTTCTCCTTAGAGTTGGAACGTGAAGCATTTGTCTTATCTAAAGTGACGATAGCTCCATTGTCAAAGTCTAACGGGCCGTTGAGTGCCATCAAGCAGAGGATGCCATTCTTGATAACAGAACGAAGGTTCATTCTGACACGTATAAGTTCATCGACGGTGAGCTTCACAGAGAATAGCCTTGGAGCCATGATGCCATTGGCCAAATCATTTATCCAAAGTACATCTTCGTTCATGCGCGTAAGCGTAGAACTGGAGTAGCGTTGTGAGAAAGTAACCGTCCAGAACCATCCTGATATCAGATTCTTAACCTCGGCGTTGATATATTTCTCTCCAGATAGGAAGAAGTAGTGCTGAATGACTGCTAAAATGCTACTATAAGGAATAATCGACAATTGCTGAACACCCAGGTTCTTTACAAAGTCAATAGCCAGTCGGATGCATTCTGTGGTCTTCTGCCAGTTGACTTTGCAATCGGCGTTAGTAAGACTCAGTTGGTGCCTATTGGTACAATCACTAGATACATTCAAAGCAAGTGATTGGGTGAAGATCTCTGAGTCTAACGTACCAAAAATCTTAATGACAGGATCGTCATTGAATTCCGCAATTTTAGTCCGTAGATCAAAATCTTCTGACCAAACGGAAGCATGAACCAAATCAAACAGAGAAAGTCGTTTACCACCTTGATTGATTCGCTCAAAGATGGTAACGACTTCATCAAGTTCCATATTCATGGATTTGATAATGCTGACAGGGTAGGTGCTCAGCAGTTCGTGACAGTCTTGTATGAGTTTGCCAAATTCTATCTTGCCAGAACTATAGTACTCCTGTAAGAGATTTCCGTATTCCTTGTCGTCATAAATCTTCCATACAGGTATGTTGTTCTGTTCCGTCTTCAACTTTGGAACCATAAACAACTTCTTATCGAGATTAAAGCAAATCTTGCTATAATCAACGTCGTTCAAGGTTTTTCCTCTCAAAGCTACATATAACGACGTTATGCGCTGCTGCCCATCAAGAATAAACGAAAATTTGCTGGCTTCAGGCTTATTGGGGAATCCCAATTCTGTGATATCGCGACAGAAACCATCCATTCGCATATCAGTGTCCCAAAGGAAGAATGAACCAATTGGATATTGCATATAGATGCTGTTAAGCAGACTTACAATCTTTGTCCTTTCCCACACATAAGCTCTTTGGAATCTGGGAATGCGCATATTGCCATTCTCCAGCTCCTGAAAGATACGCGGCAGTGTCCAGTTATTGATAATCTCTATTTTCTGACTCATCGTTTAATCTCTCAATTCATGATTATAGATTTGTAGGCTTAGATTCTTGAGATATTAGATATTGCTTATACTCTCTTACCAACAACTCTTTGATGTCAACTTCAAGCAAATCTGCTATCTTTAACAAACATGCAACATCTGGTTGAGAGGTGTTGGTACACCACTTGCTTACTGTAGATGGAGTTACTCCTAATTGCCCAGCTAGCCAGCGAGAAGTTCGCTTCTTTTCGAACAAGACCATTTTAATTCGGTTAATATCTTCCATATTTGTAGTTTTATTCCACAAAAATAGTGATTTATTATCAATTTCTTCTCAGTTTCATGAAATAATCATATTATTTGGCTATATTTTAGGATTTTTAGTAAAAATCTAAGTTTACTCTGGGAAAAAGCACTGTCATTAGACGTCAAACACATTACTTTCCATCGCTGATTTGCCGACTGCCCTACGATTATGAATTTTGTCGTATGTTTATGAATTGTCTTTTCCCTCTACAAGAAACTATATAAGTTAATATCTATTAGATGTTTACATAATTTTGTGCATCTACCTATCTTCTACAAATCTTCTACTTTACCTCTACCTACAAGGAAATTTTGTTCAAACAAAGGTTAACAATTATTCCCACGTTGGGAACAAAGTATTCCCAGCCTGGGAATGAAATATTCCCACCTTGGGAATAAATGCAGAGTGTTAGTTTGTGTAGTGGCAACTTATTGAGCAATAAGAAGCCTCTGCTGCAGAATAACGTACCCTTATTGGGTGATAAGGAACGCTTATTCTGCTTGTAGAGTTATTGTAGATGTTATGTAGAAGATAAGTAGAGGCAAAGTAGAAGATAAAATTTTGCAAAATGTTTGCTAATCCACTTAAAATCAATACAATTGTATGCCGTTTGACATTATTTAGTAGAAGTAAAGAATTTAGAATGAACATAGAAGGGGCTCCGTTTGTGTATTTATCTCCAGTCTTCAGGAATCCTACAGATGCAGCAGCTGGAGTGTTCAAGTTCGATGTCGTCGCTGTACATGTCCTGTATGTCATCGAAGTCGTCTTCGTTGTCGTAATCGAAATCGTCTTCATCATATTTCTCGATGTAGCCATTTTCGAGGCCATTGATTAGCATCTTGATGAAGACACGAGGATAGATGGTGTCCCACCAAAACTTATCGAAGAGTTCCTTGTTGCCTTGCTCAAGTATTTGGAGTAGGCTTGTTTCTGGAACATATTCTTCTGGATCTGCTGGATCATCTTTCTTTGACTCATAAGCGGCTATGAGGGCTTTGATGGTTTCGACCTCTTCGTCAGAAAGGTCTATCTCCACTTCAATGTCCTCGTCCTTATAGGTTAGTGCGACCATTACTTGAAATTTGTACTTCATAACCAAAACTTTAATTTGTGACAAAGATAGTGATTATAACTCAATAATACTCAGTCTGATAACATTTTTTAATCAGAAATGACCGTTCTGGTGGTAAAATCGGAGTAAACTATGATTTGATTTCACTAATCTATTCATATTTTCTTATTCATACATTAAAACCAATACTCCGACGTTCCTTGCCACCCAGGAGTTCTGCGCGACAGTAGCCTTCTATCTCGTCAAGAGATGCGAATTTGCCAGAGAGGATGTAGTCAACGGTACGCTTGCGGGCGATGTTCTCTATCTGACCACCTGAGAAGTCGAAGTGAGAGGCCAACTGGCGGGCATCATCGGCACTGATATCCTTCAGCATGGAGCACCAGATTTTGGTCTTCACATCTGTATCGGGCTTGTGGAACTCCACTTTGTAGAGGAAGCGGCGCTCAAAGGCCTTGTCGAGATTACTCGTCAGGTTGGTGGTGGCAATGAGGATGCCGTCGAGGTCTTCTATCTCTTGCAGGATGATGTTCTGCATGGCATTGTCCATCTTATCTACAGAGTGCTCCACATTCTCAGTACGCTTGTTGATGATGGCATCGGCCTCATTGAAGAACAGAATGGGCATTACCTCACAGGTTTGACAGAGATTGCGATAACAGGCGAACACTTCCTTGATGTTCTTCTCACTCTCACCAACCCACTTGTCGCGCAGACCTGCAATATCTACCTGCATCAGGTCTCGACCAGTCTGACGGGCTATCTGAAGCACAGTCTCGGTCTTACCAGTGCCAGGAGCACCATAGAACAGGCAGGCAAAACCCTTACGCATACCCTGTTCTTCGAGTCGCTCCTGGACAGAGGGCAGGTTCTCGGTACTAAGAAGGCAGGTGAGTCGTTCTATCTGTTCCTGCTCGGAAGTGTTGAAAAATAGTGACTTCTCCTTGATGGCATCATGATTCTTTAGGAAACGGCTGTTGTCCTGTTTCATCCGTCTGCACTTTGAGTGGCTTGGGGTGTAGGCTGATAACAGTTCGGTCTTAGTATTGCGTGTGAGCATATACCGATCTGTGTCAACCTGGCCATCGACGCACTTATGCTCAATGTAGCCACACTCGATGAGAGGATGGGTACCGTTTCTCAGTTCATGGCGCAGGCCGTCACACTCATAATCCTCTGGATATAGGCTGCTGATGGTTTCAAAGGTCAGTCCTTCACCAACAGAACCTTCCCACTGGGCATAATCTACAACTATCAACAACAAGAGCGACTGAACATGAATGTCATCGAACATCAGCAGATCATGGCAAAGGGGTAAGTGGGGATTGGCCTTTATAAGTTGAAGCATCCACTCTTCATCGTCTTTGAAGTCGATACTGCGGTCGTTCATATTCTTTTCTATATGACTTTCCAGTTTATCAACAAACTGCTGTTCTGTGAGACCATCAATCTTCTCTGGGACGAAAACCTTATTATGACGAAGTGCAGTTACTACGCCATATGAAAGGGCAATACCCTCAAAGAAAGCACCCATCTCGCGAGCACCCTTACGAATAGCCCATCGTTTGCTCACGAGTTCTTCTATCTCTTCTGAATAGACCATCATTGACAGACGGGAGCAACCGAGGAAATGACCTAATCGCTTCCAGGTGACAGCTTCACCTGCCTCAATCATAATGGCGAGCACCACAATCTGTATATTGGTGAGCCCCAGTTCTTGTCGGAGGAAGGCTAGAGGATTCTTGACCGACTCCCAGAATTCGTCTGACAATTGGGAGTCTTCTGCCATGTCAAGGACTCTGTCGAGAGCTGTGATGATAGTCCAAGTATCAGGTTCCTTGAACTCATCCATAATTTCACAAGGGAGATCAGCTGTTTTCCTGATTCCTAACTTCATTTTTCGCAATGGTTTCTTTTCGATATTCATACTCTATCAGTTTTAAAAATCTGCCACAAAGGTAGACATAATATCCCAATAAGGCATTTCTATTATACCTATAACGATTCAAATAATAGTAGGTCGTACAATGTGGGGTTAGAATAGATGGAGTTTGTTTCGCAGGATGTTGATGACTTTGAGGGATAAAGTCATTGGTTTGGGCTTTTCTCTCTTGAAATGCCACTGTGGACTACATATCAATATCTCCAAACCATGTTCTTTTTTGATGCGTTTGATTTGGCGGACGAAATGTCGGCCATGACAGAAGAACCCGTCGAAGAAGACTCCATCAATAGTACGGACGTAATGGTGGATCATCTCATGAACCAGCAGTTCTCTAAACATTTCCTCATCTAAGTCGATACTCTTTGATATCCAGATATGTCCCATCTTTTCTCCCTTAGGAGTAATGTTAGTCGTATATCTACCAAACACATCTCTCATGTATGTATAGGTAAACCTACACATTGCCAGCTCGTTGTTGAAGTACAGTCTGTTGTACTCCATGAACTTCTGCTTCAAGAGTTCCTTTGTTATTTCCAGTGCCATATATCACGAGTTTTTGATTTACGCCTGCAAAAATAGGCAATCTTTCTCAATATGGCCTTGCTTCTATACGTATGGAAGCATGCAAAATAAAACGAAGGGGAGCTTGTTGCTCCCCTTCATGTCTTTTGCGATAACCTCATAAGTGAGTTGTATAGCATTTCCATGCCAACGGTTGCCGCTTCCTTGATATGAAGGAACCCTTCTGGAACCTCTACCTCTCCTGGATCAATGACAATGTTGTGGCCTGCCCCAGAACAGGCTGTGAGAGTGTTGGCTGGTGATACCAAAAGCGATGTGCCGATGACAACAAAGATGTCTGCTTCAAAAGCGGTGTTCATGGCTTCCTTCATGTTTGGAACGGCCTCGCCAAACCAGACAATATATGGACGAAGTTGACTACCATCCTTGGCTTTGTCACCTATATGGATATCATCGGAAAGAGGACGGTACTCAATACAGTCTGCGTTTTCCTTATCAATGGATGAACAGACCTTTGCCAGCTCTCCATGAAGATGTATAACATGAGAAGAACCAGCCCGCTCATGGAGATCGTCGACATTTTGTGTGATGATACTTACATCATACCACTCTTCCAATTGTGCCAGTAATTCATGTGCCTTGTTAGGCTGTACCTCCAGTAACTGCCGACGACGGGCATTGTAGAAGTCGAGCACAGCCTGTGGATTAGCGTTCCAACCCTCAATGCTGGCAAGCTTCAAAGCGTCATGTTTCTTCCACAAACCGTCTTTATCGCGGAACGTATCAATACCGCTCTCTTTACTTATTCCTGCACCTGACAGGATGACTAGATGCTTTTTGTTCATTTTACTTTTACGAAATACAGAGTTTAACAACACACCCCATAACGGAATAGTAGATGAGAGTGTCCCTTACTGTGACTCCTGAGCTGACGAGCACATCGTGGTAAGCCTTAAGCTGGGGCGCATATTTGCCTGCATAGTGGTCGTTTCTGGGGTCAGCATTGGTAATCGTGGCTTTACTGCCAGGATAGTTCTTGAAGTCAATCAGCACACACTCATTGGCATTGAGATACCATAAGAGATCGATCTCGCCATGAACAATCTGTCCAGGAAGGGACTGTGTGAAGGGTGTTTCGTGCTTTATAGAGAAAGCTGGACCATAGGTTTCCTCCAGAAAATCATAAAGCTGCTCAATGGAAACGATAACCTTCTCTATGTCGGGTATAACCTCGTACATGTTATGACCATCACGGATACGCTCTGCAACGGCTACGTTATCCTCATGTGATACTTTGGGATCATAGACAGCAAATATGTTGTGGATGCAGGTCCCTGCAGCCGCTTGGTTGATATCCTTCACATTATAAGGTGCAATCCTGCAGTCAAGGTCTTCCAGTATCTCAATATTCGCTGCGGCAAAGCCTTCCAACATTGGTAGCTTACTGGGTGAAAGAAATTTGGGTTCTTCACTCTGTAGAGTTTTGTCAGGATACTTATAATAGCTATATTCTGTCGCTTCGGATGTGATAGCCTCCGGACAGTCTGTGATTTCCTCATAGTCTGGCTTTAATGGATTGTAATTCCAAAGGTTGACTGCACCACCGTTCAAATTGCCGTCAGAGATGCCTGTATTCTTTATCCAAGACAGATTGGGAAGGCTTGATGCTGAGGACTGATGACTGAGAGTTGTCAGATAATCCCGTGCTCTGGTCATACCCACATAGAGAAGATGACGCAACTCGTTACACTCCTTATTAACTAATATGCTATATGTAGGCAGTTCCTTGCATTTGCTGATGATAGGCTGTGGCATGTTGGTGCTGCTCGTGCTGACAATCCTGGGCAAGAACTGAACGATATAGGAGTACTGCTCAGTGGGTTCTGGATGCCGCATTTCGCGGACGCCCCAGAAGTATCTTTTAATGAACTTGTTTTCTTCAAGACTGTCATCTTCCAGTGAAGACAGAATGACGTAATGCCATTCAAGTCCTTTTGATCCGTGATAGGTAAGGACCTTTACTGCATCTGCGGCATTGTCAATCTTACTGTCAATCTCAGCGTATGACAGATAGGTGAGTAATCCACCTACAGAGGCTCCTATACCCATCTGCAAACAATGCTCATCATATTTCTTAGCAAGTGTGCAGAGTGTCTGGAGATTCTGCCGACGGTTATTTTCGTCACCCCATTTCGCTACCAATTCAGGAAGGGCAAGGCCATAAATGATACTCTCAAGGAGGTCGCTGACAGACAAGTTTCTGACAGTCTGCTTGAAGGTTTTGAGTTTTTGTATCATTTGGTTGTCCTCATCGAGCCAGAGGTCAGGGGATATCTCGCCTTCTTCTTTATCCTCTTTACGATTCTGTTCTGCCAGATAATCTAAGCGCTGCTGAAGTATTGCCTGACTCGGGATGTCTTCCAGCAATCGCAAGAGGTCTGCCCTGACATGCTTATTGGATGCATCCACCATAAATTTCAATAGTGTGAAAACCAGTTGTACCTCTGTCTGCTGAAGGATTTCATTATTGACAAACGAGACAGGCATCCCTTTCCCGATAAGTGCATTTGCAAAGCTCTTACATTCATCGTTTGTGCGGCATAGAATGGCAATGTCACCATACTGTATAGGACGGTATTCGTCTTTACCTTTGACTTGAACCATCATGCCGCTATCCTTTAGAATCTTGATGCGGTCAGCTACTTTGTCAACAAACTGTTCTGCATTGGACGCCAAGCAGTTCCAATGTGACAGGGGACTGGAGAATTGTGCGGACTCATGTCGTGCGGCATCGAGTACTACATTCTTTTCGCTAATAATACCCTCAAAAGCCCTTGTGAAACAGTCATTTGCCAGTTTTACCAATGGCTCTCTTGTGCGCCATGATTTCGGTAGATTGCTATGGGTGAGATGGAGTTCTGGGTCTCTGTTGTCATCAAGGAACTGGCTAGTGATATCACTGATCAACTCTACGTCGGCTCCACGGAACCCATAGATGCTCTGCTTGGGATCACCAACCCAGTAACTCTGCTCCATCATATCGGAGAGAAGTTTGAATATCTCCAACTGTATGGGGCTTGAATCCTGGAACTCGTCAACCATCATCAGCTTATAGGTTCCCCGAACCTCCTTTGTGACTTCGGGCATACCCAATAATTCAAGGAACAGTCGTTCCATGTCATTATAGTCTATGATATGGCGACGCGTCTTGAACTCATTGAAGTCGTCTTTCCATTCCTTGGCGATGTCGAACAGTATGGTTATCATCTTCTTCATCATACCGCCAGGACTGTCTTCACCTGCAGATGATGTCTGGAACTCCTTAAGATTTGAAACAAGAGCATCATATCTGGTCTGACCGAAGAGAGTTGTCAGTTTTGTCCTGTTCTTCTTACCCATCTCAGGAGCTTCGCTTGTCAGGGTCTTATAGACTTTGGCAATAATAGCATAGGATATCCGACTCTTCAGACTGTCAAGTATAGGCTGTACCTTTTTTTTCTGAGGCTCAGAATAGTCGTTGATTTCAGAAGCCAATATGCGAATGAAATCATCCAACAAGGAACGGTCAAGGGTCGTGCGACTGCTGAAGATCTGTTCGACAATGGCGCAGCTGTCCGTTTTACTACGTTCAATATCAACGGAATAATTGTTGGCTTTGTCGATGATAGTGAGCAGGTTTTCCTTCCAAAAATCATAATCGGCTTTTGCTTGCGTGTCTTTAATATCGAAATAGGCACGGTAGTCATTAAAGAACTGCAGATGGCTGTCAGACACATAATCGGCTAACGACTCACTGATATATACCTGCAGGTCATCCTCAGACATGACCTTCATGTCTGGTGATACACCGATGAGATACCAATATCTTTGGATAAAGCTGAGTGCTACGGAATGGACTGTACCAATAGTCGCAGAATCAAGTTCTGCGGCAATGTCTGGATGTCCGTCTTTAAAGAGCTGTTGACGTGACTTCTCCCTGAACTCAGAGGCTGCTAGCTCTGTGAATGTGGTGAGGATAACTTCAGATGGCCTGATAGTCCTATTTTCCTTGCCCAGTTCCTCTGACAGGATCTGGGTCAGTTTCGTGGTTTTGCCAGAACCTGCTCCTGCATTGATATATTGGATATTCTTCATACGAGTCTGCCTTTTAAAATAGGATGAGTAGTTTTGATTTCTTTGGGATCGCCTTTGGACGTATTCCACTTTGCCTTCTTTTTGGCAAAAGGTGGCTTGTCAACTTTCACGTAAGGACAACTTTTGAGTCCTTTGGTGCTATAGGCCACATCCAGCGGATAGAGCGGAGTGGTGATGCCGGCTTTCGCATATTCCAATTCTGCTATTTCTTCCATCTCGCCATCCTCAATAAAACCGTGATCCAATTCTTCACGGCGATATTTGTAGGAGTTCTGTACTTCTTCATAGAGATTTCTTGAAGCATCCTCTGTCTTTACCTTGATACGACGGATGTGATTGGACTCTGGGAAGTCAGAGGTGAACATGGTCATCAGCGGGAAGAGATAGTAGGCTACACCTGCAATCGTGGAACTGTAGTGCTTTTGTGCAGCCTTCCGATATAGCTCCAGCTGCATGGCCTTGTTTTCTTCCAGGTCTTTACTGAAGTGTTTGGACTCAGACCATTTGAAGTCAAAGATGACATATTCACCGCTGGTATTCTTCAGAACCATATCAATGCTGCCATAAAATGCTCCGATGGTATCAAGATCAACATTCACCTCAACTTCACTTCCCACAGGTTTCAGGTGAAGATTCTGAATGATGGATGCCAGCACAGTGACGCTCTCCTTTAGTATAGCTTTGAACTGCTGGCGTTCCAACTTGTATTCGGGCAGTAACAGAACAGCGCCTTTCTGCTGGATGGCTTCATCCATCAACTGACAGATTCTGCTCTGACCCATCTTACGATATTCGTCAGCCATCTGTTCACCATAGGTCTCAAATAGCTTCTGAACAAAGAGATGGGCTACCAAGCCCTTCGTGGTGTCAAGGTCAGGCAACTGGCCTATCTGAGGCTCCCTAAGTTTGAGCAGATGGGTCATTGTATAGTCAAATGGATGCTGGATGAGGGTGCCTAAACTGGAATAGCTCTCTTTCTCACGCTTAATATCTTTCAGCTTATCAGAAAGTTCATAACTGGCTTGTGGCTCCAACCTCGTAATCTTGCCTTTCTCTTCCATTAAATTGGGAAGTGCATCAATAGTGACATGGCTATCCCAGCTGTCTTTATACTTGTGCTTTAACTCTGTGACTAATGGATGTTCCTCCTGTCGGGCATTGCCATCAAACTCCCAAGTTACAAGGAGGAGTTGCTTAACATGTTTCAAGGCATCCATCTCCTGATTATGCTGTTGTGTGTAGAAAGAAGCTCTGTTGGGGATAGATACACCATTCTGTTGTAACATACTCAATTCTGAAGTATTGAGGAAGTCAAAAGGATAGGAGGAAAGCGCTCCACCTACACATCCCAACCAACATACTTTATTGGCATCGTCTGCCAGCTGGTTGACAGAAGCGATTGTGTCTGGCGCATTCTTCCGTGCCTTCATGTGAGTGAAGGATTGAGGACGATAGATGCCGTCGACATGAGACTTCAAGGCCTCAGAGGAGATATAGCCCTCGGCAGGGAGTATCTGATGAAGTGACCTGCAGAAAGAGGCCAGGACTACTAGTTGCTCCTTACGCTCATCGTCCATGCTGTCACCTCGTAATGACTGGTCGCACCAGTGGCCCAGTCTGTTAGCATATAACTTGATGTCATCTACCAGGATCTTGTCTGATTCGTAGTCTTTGTTAAGCATCTCGATAAATGCAAGTTTCTCGGCACGCCTGTCTTTTCCTTCATCATCAGTAAAGTCGTACTCTTTGATAACTTCTTTCCATGTCTCGTTAATGCCGCCTTCATCTGAAAGGACTCGGGCAAGCTTGTATGAAACACCACCTAGCGGATTGCCTGGTATCTGAAGATATGACAGGAGGTTATAGACATTGAGAGGACGGGCAAAAAGAGACAAGCCCAGTTTGAATAACTGAAGGAGCTGAGGATTACTGTTCGTCGCTGTAGAATTGACTACTGGCTGTCCCATGGCTATTGCCATGTTATTCAGTATGCGGTTATCACTGCTGATGGTGACATCGATATTCTTCAAAGCTTCGGGCTTGGAAAGATACCATTGGTATGCATGGGATCGTGTCTTGAACTGGTATAGTTCAAATGACTCTGGGATTTTCCCCTCGTTGGTGATATATTTGACTGTGGCCTGTTTCGCCAGTTCATCAAGGGCAGTCTTGATTACAGCGGGAATCTGGTCCTTGTCGTGGACTTCAAGACAGTCATCCTCTAGAAGAACACGATGACTCTTAAGGTGTCTGGCTAACTCAAGCCAGCGTGTTGAAATATGCTTGCTCTTAACTCCCTTAACTATCTTAGCAAGGTTTCTCAGCTTGTCTGTGTTGATGTCCATGTCTGGTGTCCATCCTTCCATCAATAGGCTATCGCACCATGCCATCAACTGTCTTGACACACCAACTTCATCCCTTCTGAAAGATTTCTCGAAGATGGTGTTAGAGATGTTCTCACTCAGTGCTTCGTGGAAAGCGATCAACTGTTCTGATTCTGAAAGTTCCTGAGAGACGATCCCTGCCCTCAGCTCTAATTCTGAAAGTAGTTCCCTAGAACCACATACCTTAAGACCAAGCAGACTATCCTGGCGCTTCTTCAAGTCAACATAGTAACTGCCACTATAATATGGACTATACACGATTCTCATCTTCTCACATCAAATTTTTAGTTATCTTGTGCAAAAATACAAACTTTTATTCAAACTACATCACGAAAATGGAAAATATTACATATAACTCATAGACAAAGCCGGTCTGTATAAGGAATATCAGGAGCCGACAGCGACAGACTGCCATAAAGCCTAAAGTCCTGGCTGAAGCGGACGTTGTTACGGAATACCCGTTTATCGAAGTCGCCAAGGTTGGTAGGGTCGTTGGGGTTGGAGTGACGAAAATGCTCACCAAAGGTACTGGTGAACATGCTCATCTTGTAGAGCAGATCGATGGAGCCAAGTGGTGAGGCGATGTCTGTACGGATAAGGACAATGGGCAGATGTCCAGGCAGGTTGGCGAGGAAGTTGCGACACAGGGCTTCTTCGTGCGGTGTGACAAGCAGAACGAGGACGCAGTCGGTCTGTGGGCGATGCTTGCTCTGGATTTCTGGTTGTTTGCTTGTTTTGATGTCATACTGCTATGATGATTATGTTTTGCGAGGGCAAATTTCGCAAAATAAAACCACAATAGCAGTCCAAATATACCTATAAGGGGTTGTTATAGGTAATTAATAAAACTTAATGCATCGATGGGGAGGGTATAGTCCAACTTGCCGTTGTCGCGGAGTTCCATTAGGAGGCGACCTAAGAGATTGGGACCAACATAGTTGTCATCCTGCAGCTTCACACCCCATGCATCAGGATTCTTTTTCGTAAAGCCGGATTGATCCTCAACGATGATTTTGCCTTTCGAGCGTTCCAATTCCTGGCGAAAGGCCTCGCTCTGTTCGTACTTTTGGGTCAGACAGAACTTCATCGCATCAATGATCATCTTGCCCCAGTCTTCACGACGATGCGTCTTCTCCCAATGCTTGGTGGTCATCTTGGGATTACCTTTCTTATAATATATAGCCTTGACTGGTTCCTCATCCTTGAATTTCATCAACTGGAAAAGACGTTCGTTGGTGTCGAAGGTGACACCTTCAACGACGATGGGGGTATGTCCAAAGTTGCTGAAGATGCCCCATTCCTCATCTATCTTGTGAATTCTGACACATTGATTAGCAGGATAAGATTGCAGACCCCAATATTCAGGGTAGTTCTCACGAATAAAATCTGATATGCTATAGAAACTCATAACTGATGAAGGTTAAAAACTATCTAAAGGGATTTCTTTCTCTGAACCCTCAATGAGGTGGAACTTCTTGGGGTCAAGTTCTACTTTGTCTATACGGACAATGCGGATCTTGTCGATATTGAGTACAACGCGGTTGGTCAATCCATCAGGCTTGGTCTGAGCTTGTGGCCATGCGAAATACTCCAAGCCAATCTCACTGAAGAACTTTGCAGCAGCTTTCTCTGCATCAAGGTCTGCCTTGTCGATGAGTTGCTTTGTTGTGCCAGTCTTACCCATAAGGCGATTGCCTACATATTTGCGGAAGAACTTGCCAACAGCTCTGGCTTCTTCTGGGATCTGCTCACCAAGCGCCTTCTCTGTTCGTTCGATGATTGACGGATGGACAGGTCGGACCGAGAAGAGGTGATTGTCTTCCGTCATGTCGGGAATCTCCACCGTATAGACATAGTAATCCTTGTTTTCAGGGCGCTTCTTGTTGTAGGCATAATGCGCTGCTGAGGTATAGGACTCTGTAACATAAGTGCCGAAACCAAATTTCGCCTTACCATCGCCCTCCAAAGCATGGGCAATGTCGAACTTTTTAAATAGCACAGAAGTGCCGTGATAGAATGTTTCCATATAACAAACCATTTAAAATGTTGCAATTATACGAAAATAATCAATTATGAGTATAATTGTAGAACAACTTTTAATTATTTTTTGTACTTTTGTGTCATCAAATAGATATTCAGCGAATATCATACTATATTATGGGAGCGTTGCACTATTCCAATCATCTGTGAGAAGTCCAGACTCGGTACAGTGGAAGTGCTAAACGACCTTCTTATGTCTGCGGGCGGTGCAGTCGTTGAGACTCCACCGCCCTTTTGATTTGGGGTCTAAATACCTGTTGACTCCAAACAGTTCCTATGTTTTATAAAGAGACAGAAAATACTCTTCATAACCGAGAATTTCTGTTACAGGTTTTATCAATCCTTTCCTGTCAATTGAAAAGGCGGCCCGGCAATCTAGACAGGCAAAGTGCTCTGCAATGACAGGACCGTCGAATTGCATGGAATGACCGACAACTTGATAGGTGCCTGATATAGGATTGCTTTTTGCTAATTCTTCCCAGTCTGCCCATACAACACTTCCACTAATATAGTCGCCACCCCTCATTTGACCGACTTGGGCAAGCGTATTAATACCTTCAATATTATCCAGCAGTAGATTCAGATGTTCAGCATCAGGCTCACCAATGATCTTACTATTCCGCTTAAGCCATGGCATGGTTACTCCTGCATGAGAAAAGAGGTATTTTGTACGACTTATCTTTTCTTCATGGGCAAGCTTGAAATATCCACTCCATCCACGGAAGAGTTGCTGAATCTCCTCTTCATGTTCATAATCATATCGGTCATTTTCTGCTATGTTACGATAACGATCTGACAAATAGCACAGGTCATGATTTCCTAACAAAAGAATGACTTTGTCTGGGTTAAACATCTTCAAGGAAAGAATGTCCTTGAAGTTCGAAATAGCCTTCTGGTTATCAATCCCCTCATAGGCATAAGGATCAATGTAGTCGCCGAGAAAGATGATCTTCTCATAGTTACCGGTTTTAATGGCTTTTTTCCAAAAAGATCGGCCATGTACGTCTGGAATAACTAGCAATTTCTTACCCATATTAGAAATCTGTTTATCTTGAGTGTATTTTCAGTTGAAAATCTTGAAAAAGAATTTTGATATCTTATTGGCATTCTCAGAAGACTTCATCCGAGAAATGTCTATTGTCGGTGTAATATTCATCCCGTACCTTGTGTTAAATTGATTGGCCATTCTCTTAAAAGCCTTACCATGACGACAATTGGGATCCTCACCGGTATAGTACAAATAATAGTGAATCATTTCGTGAATGATGATGTCTCGTAACTGCTCATTAGTATAATCATAGAAATCACTGATTTCAATGGTCTCAGTTGTCCCCAAAGGCGCATCTGGATAGCAGTGGAAATAACCCAAAGTATACCAGCCGTGGCGAATCTTAAACCTTGGCATGGGAAGGATGCCGCCAAAATAATCCTCATTATATGTATGAAAGGATAATATAACATGACATAAGAACATCGTCATAGAAGTGCAATATAAGATGTTAATAATTTCCAGATGGGTGCCAGACCTATCCACTCCCCATCTTCCAAGTAACTAATATAACTAAACAGAAGGAAGACAATAATGATGCCTAGAATAACACCAATAAACCTGCCCAACAGAGCAAGGAGATATTCTCCAAAAGAGTTGTACTCCCAAATAAAACCGTTCCAATACTCGTAAAACCTCATATTTCAATAGATTTTTAATTTCGAGTGCAAAGGTCGGAAAAAATAGTGATAGTGCCTTTCCATATATACCTATAACTAATCCTGCATAAGTTATGTTTAGCGCAGATGTTAAATCAATGTAATAAGTGATACGAAGTTTGGCTGAATTGGTTATTTTTCGTATCTTTGCAAGCATAATTCATATTGGTTGGCTTATGACAGTTATAGAGTGCACAGAAGAGAGATATGCTTTGAATCTGAATCCTTATCAGATTTTTGTTTTTATCAATGAAAAGACAAAGCCTTATTTGGATTTGTTCAAGGAACTCCAGGAAAAAAGCAAACCATACGATATAGTCCTGCTTCCTTTTGATTCTTCTGAAGCACAAGAATATGTGGATGATTCAATAGACCCTCAACTATATAATGTCATTTCACATTCTGACATTGTTGCCCGGGTAATGCCAAAGAAGTTTGGTGATTACCGTTATATGACAGAGACGCTTTTAAAGCGCAAGAACCCTGATTTTGACTACATGCATAGCAAATGGGATCAGTTCATGGCCAGTCTTAAGTCAAAGAGAAGCCTGAGTTATGTCAATACGATCAGAAGATTCTTCCAATATGGCAATCAGGAATTCAGTGACTTTATCATGGATATATTCAATGGCAATCTGAAGGAGCTGATGGATATGTCAAGCCACTATACTCATATGGTCTGTACAAATGATCGCTCTGTGGCCCAGAATTTTACAAAGGAATTCTTGCTAAAACTTACTGATTCCCAAAAAGAACAACTTGACACTATCATAAAGGATGCCCTAGACTACAATAGTCTAAAAGAGTCTAAGGCGGTGTTTAGTGATTATATCTATTCTGTATTTGAATCAGATAACGATATGCCTAAAGCTTCTTTCGCGAAGAGAGAGAAAACGATTAAGGAACCAGATTTCAATATCGTTATTACACCATCGAAGAAGAAAAAGCTGGCAGATGCAGAGGGGGATTACGAGATACAGATAGTCAAAGACAATGGCGTGTCAATGCCCTTGGATTTTGGGTACAGAGGAGATAAAATGTTCTACTTGTTAACACTCATCTGCCAAAAGACTGTTGGCGGCCTCCCAACAAAGTTCTTCACCTTTGACTCATCAAAGCTGGCAATCAAGCAGGCCTATGATGAGGTTTTTAGAACTGGTGGCGATGTGTGGGTAGATACGATGGCAAAGGATTCACACAAGATATCCATGTGTAGGTCTCATGCAAAAGAAGCCATTGATAACAACACTTCACTGGATATCAATACTGCCTATTGGTGTAATTTGGATACAACGGCATTATATATTGGCCCCAAAAAGAAAAAACTCCAGGTTCGTCGTGTGAGACTTCCTGAAGAGAGAATCATCATCAATGACAACAACTTGTTAACACGATGTCTTGAAGGATTGCCTTCATTTGAGCAAGTTGTTGGCTATATTACTCCTAATTCCGCTAAAGTCATGGAAGTGAATCTTAAGATTCCCAGTGGTAGATTCGGTCATGATAGAGATATAGATTTAGAAGAGTAGTCAGTTATACCTATACATGGGAAGATAATGTAAGAACATAATCGTATCTTTGCCCCCAGAAATCCGAGGATTCGCCGAGGATAATAACTTTAAAATTGGTTATCATGGGAGTAAAGACTATACGACTGGCTTAGAGGCTCTTGACAACAAGGGCTATTTGGCTGGTGTGTATAATCCTGACTTCCTAATAAAAGAATCTATCATGACTATAGGAAAGAAAATGAGAAAACCGCTTCGCAGGCTGAAGATACAGGAAAAGACCGAGATGGAAATGCGACCAGATTTCATAGATGACGGCCAAGAGCTGACTATGTTGACTGCTATAAATAGCATTGTGACATTGGCTGAGGATTCTGAACTAAGCACGATGTTCTTTGAACAGGCTGGGTTGGTGAAAGTGAGAAGAATATCAAGGCCATCTTTGATCGCTATCGTGTGGTGGCCAAGAACTCAAAGAAAGTTCCCATCCTTCTCTTTAATGAGGCTGATGCTGTCATCGGCAAACGAAAGGAAGGTGCTGAGCGTTCGGTTGATAAGATGGAGAACTCTATCCAAAACATCATCCTACAGGAGATGGAATCATTGTAGGGTATAATGATTGCTACAACTAACTTAGTACAGAATATGGATGCTGCTTTTGAGCGTCGTTTCCTCTATAAAGTGAAATTTGAAAAACCAGAATTGGCTCAACGCACAAAAATCTGGCAGTCTATGATGCCTCGGCTCTCAGCCGACACGGCAGGAAAACTGGCTTCATCTTTTGATTTCAGTGGTGGTCAGATAGAGAATATCACTCGTAAGTGTGATATCGAGAGCATCCTCTATGGTGATGATTACGTGACCGATGAGAAGATAGAGCAGTACTGTCGTGAGGAGATAATCGTGAAGAAAGGTAGTGCCCGTATTGGTTTTGTCTAAAAGAACGTGAGATATGATTACATTTAAAAAAGTCACAGAAGCAGATGAACAACTAAACTCCCAAATTGAGGAGTTGAATAGAAAGGTGTTCCCATCGGCAGAAACAACTGCGAGTCTTCATTTCCTGGCAGGGTTATATAATGGCGCATCAGTGGACTTTATTGCAGTTGAGGATAATAGTGTGTTTGTAGGCTATACTTATGTGATTAACTTCTTTCAGGGTTCTTTCATCTATTATCTGGCCATTGAGCCTGACTTTCAGGATATGGGCTACGGAACAGCATTATTGAAGTATCTTCGGGAGATTCAAGGCAATCGCCCCATAGCCCTTACCATCTTTACGCCCAACCCAGACAAAGATGACTATGAGGAATGTCTCAGAAGAAAATGGTTCTATGTAAAGAATGGTTATGTTGATCAGAAGATACCATACCCAGATGAAGATAACCATCGTTTCGATATTCATATGAACGGTTATGGAATCGGTTATATTGAACTGATGGCCATGCTTAATAAGGTCAATATGTTTATTAATTCACTTATCGGCAATGGAAGGTATAATCTATAGAAGACTTTATGATGATGATGGAGCTATCATATCCCTTGATGGAAAGACTCTTTTAAAAGTTCCTGATGTCCCACGATATCGAATCCCTGAAGGTATTGAAGAAATCGACATAAAGGCTTTTAAGAATCGACCCCATCTTAAAGAGATTGACATCCCCTATACTGTAGAATGGTATACGGATTATCCTATGAGCAATGATGCCATGCGTTATGCTCCAAAGGGCTTGAAGGTGAATTACTGGAATTGGCCTTATCCGGAGAACTGTGTTCGTAGTGATGAACTGGAGGAGGAAATTACCAATGGCTTTGTTGATGAGTTCGGGGCAGTGTATAGTAAAGACGGGAAATGTCTGCTAAAATGTGCAGATGTTAAGAACTACAAGGTTAGGGAGGGTACAGAAACAGTCGAGAAACTGGCTTTTGTTGGTTGTGACAAACTTGAATGCCTTTACATACCATATACCTGCCCGGAGGAGTCATTTGATGCTATTCTAGGTGGTTCAGACACGGTAGGGGCAATCTGTTTCTGGGACAAACCGTATGTCCCAGAGGAATTGGATCCCAATGAATCATGGTCTGATGACGAGGTGTTCATTGATGATAAAGACGTGGTCTATACAATTGACAGAAAGCGTCTGCTTTATGCCCGTTGTGGTTTTACGGATAATGAATATGTCATTCCTGAAGGGACATTAACAATCTGTGACCAGGCATTTTTGTTTCATGAGGGTTACTTGGTTTTGTCTGTCCCTGCTTCTATAAAAGTAATCGGTGACGATATATTTGGAAAAGATGGTGGTAAGATCATTATTCGGGATGAATTGTGAACGTAGAAGGTCGTTTGGCATACTATCATTTTGATAATTCGTATTTTATTCGTATTTTTGCAGTCTCAAACAAATGAACAACCAATGATGGTTAACATAGTTGTCTTTACTGGTGCAGGCATCAGTGCAGAGAGTGGTATTCCAACATTCCGTGACAGTAATGGGATGTGGAATAAGTATGATGCCAAGAAGCTGGCAAGCGTTGCCGGATTTGAGGAGAATCCAGAGGCTGTGTTGGAATTCTATAATGCTAGACGTAAAAATCTGCTAGAAGTTCAACCGAATCATGCTCATCTTGCATTAGCAGAATTAGAGAGAATACATAATGTGACCATCATCACTCAGAATGTTGATAACCTACATGAACGTGCTGGCAGTTCAAAAGTCATTCATTTGCATGGAGAATTATCAAAAGTTACATCATCAAGAAATAGATTGGATCCAGAATGTATCAAGGAATATCCTTTAGACATGCCAATCAGACTTGGTGATAAGGCTGCCGATGGCTCTCAGCTACGTCCATATATTGTGTGGTTCGGTGAATACCTTAATACGATGTCAGAGGCAATCCGCTTAGTGGAGTATGCAGATATATTCGTAGTTATAGGAACTTCCCTTGTGGTCTACCCAGCTGCAGGGTTGGTGAACTATGTACGGCTTTTTCCATCGTATCAAAGACTTCCTTCAGAAAATCCCAGATTTCCGGTCCTTCACATTGTTCCACATATTCCCAATAGCCATGACCTGTTTTCTTGCACCACGCCATGATGTCCTTGATCTTGTGCATCTCATAGACATCGCCGCCAGCTGCGAACATGTCGCCTTCGGCCTTGCCTTCAGAAAGTGCACCGCCGCCTATGCTATATACCGTCCACTCGTCGCCTCCGTCAGCTGTGAACTTCATGCCGTTGGGATGGAACGGCAGGAAGATCTTGGGTTGCCAGACGATGTTCACTGGGGCTATCTTACTCAGCACATCAATGATGGCAACATCGGTCATATGACCTTTACCCGTGGCAGCGAGACTGCCGTAAAGGGTTACTTAGAAGCTTTTAGCCTCGGGATGGCGCTGGGCATAGATACGTGCTGCATTATCTGGCCCCATCGTGTGACTGCTTGACGGGCCTTTTCCGATACGGAATAGTTCTCTGAGTGATTTCATTATTTAATTCGTTTTATTGATTTTACCAACCAGGAGGTAGCACGATGTTCTCTACATCGTGAGCCTTCTCGAACAGCGGTGAGAATAGTCTGTTCTGACAGTTCGCGATGATACATAAACAGATATTTTGGGCGAAATTACAAAAAAACTCATTTCAACTTAATTTTTTCCGAAAAACATCTTCATCAAAGATAAAGAGTTAAAAGACTGTATTTCAATGATTTCAAAGAACGATTAATCCACTTTGACGGGACAGTAGTGTATTCAGATGATAGCGATATATCGTTCGTGTGGTTCACAAAAGTTAAAAGTGTTAAAACGTCATCATTTTTATTTGTTTTAATGCCCCAAAGCAAATAAAACGCAAATTTTCTTGGATGGAAACGAAAAAATGTATATTTTTGCAACCGTATCCATATCGTCTTACTTTGTAGGCCACTTGTAGGCGCAACATACTCTCTATACCGAAACTCAGCATGCTCTACACCGAAACTCAACCGAAACTCTGTCGAGGCACTATAGGACCACCAAACAACCTCAAACGGTACGATAATATAGAATCAAAGATACAATTAAGAACGGCAAAACATTGATTATGGCAGAAATAACAAAAGGCCTGTTGAAGGACGTGGAAGGTCATTTGGGCGACGTGACCATCTATAAACGCGGAGGAAAGACATTCGTTCGTCCATCGCACATACGTCAGCCTCGTCGCCTCTCGCGCAAGCAACTGGCCTTGCGCGAGCAGATAGCCCACAACAATATCCTGTGGCGCAGGCTCAAGGCCACTCGCCACACATACTTCGAGGGCGGCGTGGATGCCTACCGCAGCTTCATGTCGCTCAACACCCTCTCGCCCACGGTCTATCTCTCAAAGCAACAGCTAGCCGATAATTTCGCCCTTCTCCTGCCTGGTATGGCAGTGAGCAGCGGACCATTGGATCCTGTCAGCTACGAAATCGACGAAGTGGACGGCCAGCCCGCCCTGATTACCGACATTACGCCCAAGGATATCCACAAGGGCAATTACTTGCTCTATGTCTTGCAACAAGAGGTTATACTCTGGCAAAACGGCGATGATCACGCTCAACTGCACATCTCCGTCCTACCCATCACGCCCGAACACGATATCGAGATTCCCCACATTGGCACCGTCCGACTCGTCACCATCCCCTCAACGATTCTCACGCACCGACAGCACCCCACCGCCACCCTCGCGCTCGTAGGCGATTTCATAGCTGACCCCATGCTCGGCTTCGCGCTCGTTCGCGTCATCGGCGGCCACGCCTCGCCCCAGCGTGTCCTCACCCGCTGTACCTACTATGAACGCTATACCACCGAGGAAGCTCTCCAACTCGCAGCCAAGAGCTACAAGGGCCTGACGGGTGAAAAATAGGCGGCATCATTACGGACTTGAGCCACAATTATATGAAAGACTCGTGATAATACCTGTTTTTCCATAAAAATCAAAAAAATCTTGTAGATTTGATTTAATTATTATATCTTTGCGTCGAAAATGTAATAAGAACTTAAAAATTGGCCGGTATGATGAATTTTTTAGATGTTCTTCCTATTGATCCAGCAGAACGTGCTCGCCGGATTAGGGAAATTAAACCTGTGGTAATAGATACGATAGATACCATCTGTGATACAGTAAATGCTACAAAGGATGCTGTTGCTGACAGTGTGGCTCAGACGCAGCTGATCCTTGAAAATGGCAGTGGTAGCCAGAGCGATGCCTCGCTGCTGTTACCACTGGCTGTTGTGACTGCTGCTCTCGCTGGATGCCTCTATCTGGCACATCTCTATAAAAGGCGTTTACAGGCAGGCAATTCGTGCCAATAATTATCCCATGACGACGTCAAGTACCATCATCAGCACAAAGCCGATGGCAAAACCGATGGTGCTTAGATTGGAGTGCTTGCCTTCTGATGCTTCTGGGATGAGTTCTTCGACAACGACGTAGAACATGGCACCAGCTGCAAAGGCCAGCAGATAGGGTAGGGCTGGTGTCATCAGTGAAGCCAAAAGCACGACTGCCAGACCACCTATCGGTTCGACGGCTCCACTGAGGCTACCGATGACAAAGGAACGCCATTTCGAGTTACCCGCAGCCCTCATGGGCATCGAGATGATAGCTCCTTCGGGTACGTTCTGAATGGCTATACCGATAGAGACGGCGAGAGCGCTGGCTATTGACAAGCCGGTGGTTCCTTCTCCGGCACCAGCTAACACTACGCCCACAGCCATACCCTCAGGTAGGTTGTGGATGGTGACTGCTAAGGCTAGCATCGCTGTGCGTGAGAGATGAGAGCGAGGACCTTCTGGTGTGTCTGTGCCGATATGCAGGTGTGGCGTTAGTTCGTCGAGCAGGAGCAGGAATCCGATGCCAAGCAGGAATCCGACAGCAGCAGGCACCACCGACCATTTCCCAGCATCGGCCTCCATCTCCATAGCTGGTATGAGCAGCGACCATACGGAGGCAGCCACCATCACACCAGAGGCAAAACCTAACAATGACTTTTGTAAGCGGGGTGACATCTCGTCCTTCATCAGAAAGACGAATGCTGCTCCGAGCATGGTTCCCAATAAGGGAATGAGTAGTCCTATTGCGATTGCTGTCATTTCAGTTCCTGTTTTCCTTATATGATTTTACAGATGGTTGTGGAAATGTTCTTTCTCGCGACTTCCGGCTTCATTGCTTCTGATAGGGGCGTGTCGGCGGGATTGATGCATTCTACTTGCGAGAATCCTGCATCGAGTAGTGTCTGACGGTCGGAGATGCGGCCGGCAATCAGACTGACTGGTACCTGATGATCTTTGGCACGTTTGAGAATGCCGTATGGTAGCTTGCCCATAAGCGTCTGACGATCAGCAGAGCCTTCGCCAGTAATAACGAGTGAGGCTTTCTCCAACATCTCGTCGAAATGAATGGCATCAAGCAGAAGGTCAATGCCTGGGCGACATGTGGCGTTGAGATATTGCAGGAAGGCATAACCGAGACCTCCAGCTGCTCCAGCACCCGGCATATCCTGACGGTCGAAGCCGAAGTGGCGGGCAGAGACTGCTGCAAATCTTCTGGCACGGTCGTCGAGACTGAGAACCATTTCTGGTGTGGCTCCTTTTTGGGGCGCAAAGACGTGGGCAGCTCCGTTTTTGCCACAAAGTGGATTGGTAACATCGGAAGCAATGGTAAAGTGGATGTCTTTCAGTTCCTGAATGTCGTCCCACGTCCCATGTTTGGCAAAACTGTCGATGATGGCACGAATCATACCGATGCCGCAATCGCTGGTGGCACTGCCGCCAAGACCTACGATGATGTTTCGACAACCTTGCCTTACGGCGTCTGCAACGAGCTGTCCCGTCCCGTAACTGGTAGCTACCATTGGATTCCGCTCTTCTGCGGTGAGCAGCGGGAGTCCACTGGCCTGAGCGATTTCGATGACGGCTGTGTCGCCATTGACGAGATAGCAGGCTGTAATGGGCCGCATCAGAGGATCCCGCACAGTCTGCTCTCGCATGTCTCCACCGAGTGCATGGCGAAAAGCCTCCAGCCAGCCTTCGCCACCGTCGCTGACGGGTATCTGAATGACTTTGGCATCTGCTCTTTTGCTCATGATGCCCTCTGTTGCTGCCTGATTGGCCTCCTGCGAGGTCAGGCATCCTTTGAAGGAGTCGATGGCTGTGATAATCGTTTGTTTCATATCTGGTATGCTGTTCTATGGTGCAAAAGTAATGAAAAAATCTGCAATTCATATATAGATTGAGAATTTTTTCATTACTTTTGCACCTGTGATTCCTGATCTCTTATCAGATGATGTCAGATTTGGAAGGTAATAAAGAATAAATATGATGACAGACAACAGCAAATGGGTGGCTTGCTGGGGCAATGCCACTTCCATCACCAACCGTCGAGAGGCCGTTTATGCGAAAGACCTCACACTGCGCTATCCCGTCAGGATGTGTTTTAGCGGCAGCAAGTTGCGTTTCCGCTTTTCCAACCTTACTGGTACAGAACCCGTTACACTCAATAAGGTCTTTGTGGGCCACACGCCCATTACGTTTGATGGCGAGAAATGTGTTACGCTTCTGCCAGGCAAAGAGACGGAGAGTGATGCCATCAGTTATGCCGTGAATCGCGGCGACACCATTGAGGTGAGTTTCTATATGGCTGGTTTCACACAGATGAACAGCGGAACGCTCGTCACGGGGCCGCTCTCAAAGGGCTATTATGCCTATGGTGACTACGCTGAGGCTGACGAGTTGCCGCTTGACTTGAGTCGTCATACCAACTGGTTCTACTTCCTCAATACCATCGACATATTGACTTCGGCTGAGAATCACGCTGTCATCTGCTATGGTGACTCTATTACGGCTCAGTCCTGGCCCGACTATATGGCTCAGATGGCTTTTGGTTCCAATGCCTCTATCATACGTCGTGCTGTCAGTGGTACACGCATTCTGCGACAGTACGACTGCATCACCTATCAGGCCTATGGTCTCAAGGGCGCCACTCGTTTTCCTATCGAGTCGAATGTTGCTGGTGCTACAGATCTTATCATCCAGCACGGCATCAACGATATCATCCATCCCGTCGGTACGGATGTCAACCCCTTCCGTCCGTGGAGCGATCTGCCTACGGTGGAAGAGATGGAGCGTGGGGTAGAGGAACTCTATGTCAAGCCTGCAAAAGCGATGGGGCTGAAGGTGTGGAGTGGTACGTTGCTGCCGATTTTTGGCTGGCGTACCTATAACGAGGATCGCGAGAAGATGCGGCAGGCCTTCAATGAGTGGCTGCGTACATCACCCATCTTCGACGGATGCATCGATTTCGATGCGGCAGTACGCAGCGTTACCAATCCCAAGGCCTTTGCCGACGGTTTCGATAGCGGCGACCATCTGCATCCCAGTGAACGAGCCTACGAGGCAATGGCCCATGCGGCTATTCACAAGCTGGTGCGCTCGATGCCCCGCTACGACCACGAAGAGTCGTTCTGACGTCAGGTCATTTCGCTACAGGTATGCTCATCCATTGCTTGCGCTCTGCGTCAGTCATCTTTTCGATGGCATAACGGAGTGCCGTGCGTGGCATCTCATGGATATGTTGACGCAGGAACTCCCGCAAGAGCTCCATTGAGACACGCTTGCCCATCTCACGAAGCATCCAGCCTACGGCCTTGTGCATTAGGTCGTGGGGATGGTGCAGGTGGATCTCGGCATAGCGCAGGCACCACGACGCATCACCCATTTGTGAGGTCTTCCAAGTGCAGACGATGCTCATGCGCTGTCGCCATAGATTACTGCTTTGGGCCAACTTGTCAAGCACCTGCCGCTTGTAGTTCTCTGTACCATCACCAAGATGAGTGGGGAGCAGCAGCCAATGTCCCAGGATCTTTGGAGCTGATAGATCCACCAGATCCCAGTTGTTGGCTTGTTCTGCATATTTCAGGTACATGGTCAGGATTTCATCACGCTTGCAAATGGCTTTGGCATCATGTGTCAACCGCTTGGTCGCCTGTTTTTCAAACATGTCTACCATAATGAGCAGACCGCAGAGCCTAACCTCATGCCAGTGAGACATCAGCAATACTGGTACCTCACTGAGCGGCAAGTCCTTTGCCGCACGGACCACCTCTCGCGTCTGGGGCACCTTCAGACCTAAGAACTCGTCGCCCTCGCCATATTCACCAGGGCCTGTCTTGAAGAAACCCATCAACACGCGTCGCTGCTCCTCATTCCGCAGCGACTCCATATACCCGATGATCTCCTTTGCTGTCATTAATGATTGTAAAGGATTCTCTCAAACGATAGTTCGCTTACTTTTTTGTCCAGGTTTGGGTCTCGTAGAACATAGCGACGTAACCACGGACCTTCAGATTGTTACCGTCGAGCCAGATGGAGCACTTATAGGTCTTGCCGTTTTTGGGATTGTAGATCTTTCCGCCTTCCCACTTTTCGCCTTTCTTGGTGAGACCTGTCAAGATGTTGACGCCAACAAGTTTGCGGCTCTGTAGCTTCTTGTCTGGATTGTGGACATCGAGCTGCCCGTCGCCTTTCTTCAGCCAGACAATCTTGCCGTTCAGTTTGTCACCACTCTGGTAAATCTCCACTTGGGAATCACCACCTTCTGTTACCCACTTGCCGACAATGCTCTGAGCGTATCCGGCTACTGACATCATTGCCAGTACTAAACTGATTATTACTTTTTTCATTATAGTTTTATTATGTCACAATTGCAAAAATACAGATTAATTTATAAACATTCTCAATCCATTAACATTATTTATGTTATAGTGGTTATCTATCCCAGATAATCTTCGTATATTTGCAAAACTAGCATCGCTTGAATGGAACTGACGGGAGAAGAGTCGTTGATGGATATCCTAAGATGCAGCCAAAAGATGAAGAGATCGACCCTGCAATGGCGGGTATCGAGAGCGACGAGGCTTCACCAACGGGTCGTGCCAAGCGTATTAGTACGAACGAACAGGAGTTTCAGCAGTATGTGAAGGCTTCTTACTGCATTATCCTGGTCATGGGTGGCGGCACCATACTGAGTTGGTCGCTCGCAAAGACGGGAATCACGTTCCCCACATATTTTGGGGCCCTAATCTTAGCCGCCATCGTTCGCAATACTATAGGATTCGTCAGCTATAAAGACGATGGAAAATGGGAGAATGCAGAAAAACTCCTTGATATGGAGCGAATTGTCAGCGTCGGCAACATCTGTCTGTCTTTGTTCCTCGGTATGGCCATGATATCCCTGAAGCTTTGGGAACTCCAAAGTCTGGCTCTTCCATTGATTGTCATCTTGGTATCCCAGGTGCTGATGATGGCTCTGTTTGCATACTATGTGGCATTCCCCTTGTTAGGCCGCGATTATGATGCAGCCGTTTTGTGTGCAGGAATATGTGGTTTCGGCTTGGGTGCAACCCCTAATGCGATGGCCAATATGAGCGCCGTATGCTATAAATACCGCTATACCGTCAAGCCTTTCCTCATCGTCCCCATCATTGGCGCTATGTTCGCTGACTTGATTAATACAGGAATCATCACCTTCTTCCTTAATATCTTGTAGCTTCGAACGATGGTTGGAGGATATAAAGTCTGTGAGCGATAGGCTTTTTCGCAAAAGTGTCACTTTCTTGTGTAATATGCTGTTATTTAGCTAGTTATATATGGTGATAGTTGTTTTAGAAGTATCACCAACTATCACTGTTGTTTTTATTTTAGTTAACTGCCTGTAAATAAGGCATTTGTAATGTATTTGTGTTGTGCTGAATAGTAAAACAAGTTGTTTTACTTCGTTGGAAGTATGTTAAACATGTCATAGATGGGGCTTCTTTGAAAGTAAAACAAGTTGTTTTACTGTGGGTGATAGTAGTGATAGATTGAAAATATCTGTCACTTCACTTAATTATTTGATATACAATGAGATACAAAGAAAAGTGATAGATGACGGATTTTGTATATAAAAAGATGAAGGTGTAGTGTACTGAATAAGTTGAACTCAATTTTTGTCAACTTATTCAGTACACTACATAATCAAAAACCTGCCACATTTTTTATATGGGTTGGGTATAGAAAACTGAAATGGCAATAAAACGGTAAATGGAGAAAGACATGCAACATAGCTCTTCCTATAATTGTTTCTGATGTTTCCTTTGGAATAATATCAAGCCCTACTTCATAGCATATATACTTTTATCTAAAAAATACCTTGGGAGTTTACCACGCTCCCAAGGATTTTTTTTGAAGACCTTATTGTTTGATGAGGTTCCTTATGTCGGGTATCAAACCGACAACATCTGTTACTACTGAAATTGCCCCAAAGGGTGTAGGAGCTGCAAGAAACTACGCAACGTCCGCAATTAGGATTACTACATTAACAATAACATTCCACGCGAGGTGGATGGTCTTGGTAGAACTTGCCTTCTTATTAAAAAGGCAAATCTACACTCCAGTTTTTTTGATAATGAAAACTTTCTTCATATAAATTTTTATTTTTAATAAGCCTCACTTAAGTTTAACGTCATTGATCCGCTTTTTTGGACGAAGACTATATTAGGCAGTTACCTACTCTCCCGATTTTCAGTACCATTGGCCCAACTGTGTTTAACTTCTCTGTTCGGAATGGGAAGAGGTGGAACCACAGTGCTATAACCACCGATAGTCTTTAAAAGTCTCATGGATAGTTCCACGCGATTACATTTGCTTTTGTTTGTATTTGGGCGTTTGAGTTTTATTTGTTAATACATAATATGAAACTACCTCAATTTATAGAACCTAACTATTGTTATTATTTCCATTGAATTAACCTGCAATTTCCGTAATAATTCCAAGTCTGCAGCGAAACCATCATTGAAGGCAATCTACGCTTTTAGGCGACTATCGTGCATTTCCTTTCAGCATTTCAATCAATTTATATATACCAGTGGATGGATTCTGGAACTCATGTAGTTTTTTAGCTCTCGCGACTGCAACATCTGTTTGGTCGTTCAGAAATGCCTTTTGAGTGTCGGTAAAAGCAGACTTGGAATAATTCTTCCACACGGGAGCGCTTTTCTTCAACTCTTTGATGAGTGCATCCGTTTCGATGGCCGCCTTCTGGTCTTTGGCATGAAGTAGCAACCATATTTCAAAGCAAGGATTACTCAGCAACATTTCTGCCTTGCATTTACGTAGTTTCTCATTGATAGCCTGCACATCCATGTCGTACATGAGGAATGTGTGCACCTTATCCCATTGAGAGATCTTGAGTTCCTTTGTACGTTTCTCAACCAGCGATGGTGTGATCTTTGTGCCTTCTATGTGCGAAATGATTCTGATGGGTGACTTATACCACGATTTCAGAAGGTTGATATAGCAGACCTCAGTCTCGCCCTCGCAAATGACAAGGGCGATCTTTCGCATTCGCAAAGATGGTGACGGTTCTCTTTTGCTTGCCATAATCAATCTTCCAATAATTGTTTGATACTTGACACCGATGAATCAACATAAGGCACAGCGTCAAAGCGTCCTTGTATATATCCCTTTTCGGCATCCATATTCTCACGGAAATCCTTAAAGTCGTATAACGAATATACTTCCGTCGCACCTTGCTCTGACTTGTTGACAAAAACAATTTGGTCACGTCTCAGTCGTTTGACATCGATAAGGTTCGTGTTATGGGAAGTAAACAGTAACTGACTACTTTCTGAAGCATGAATCAAGTCGAGAATGAAATCAGCAAGACGAGTGTGTAATCCCATGTCAAACTCGTCCATCATAATACTCTTCTTGTTCTTTACCACATCCAATAGACGTATTAGAATCTGGAAAAGTTTTCTCGTGCCATCGGATTCTTCCATGTCCATGTCAAACATCACATCCTTTTGATTACGATGAAATGTTTTAAATTTCAAGACATCAACAAGTTTTACTTCAACTTGTCCCAATACTGCAGCAGGTGCATAAATTTGTTCTTTCCTTGCTTCAATATCGGTAATGTCTGTATCGCAGATTTCGAGAGCCTTTAGAATTACCTTTTTATAAGTATTAAAACTATCAAGAACCATCATTTCATTGACATTAACCAATCCGAGTAAGAACTGATTCATGAAATAACGATATAACTTTTGGGCAATCTCTCTGTTCATCGAACTTGCTCGACTCAGGAAAAGATTCTTGTTGCTTGTGTTCAAAACCACATCTGTTGGTTTGCTAAAAATACCTGTGCCAAAACTATATTGACCGTTAGTGTCACGGACAAAGACTTTTGCACGCCTACCAAAAGGATAATGGTATAAACTTTCTGAAAGAATACGATTCTTGGTCAATTCAAATGAGTATTCATATTCCACATCATCACACACGAAATCAATCAAAAACTTGCTTGGCTTATTCAACCATCCGTCAAACTTGAATGGTTCAAAATTGAAAACAACTCCCTCATTGTTGAGGTGAGAATCCAAAATCAATCTACAACAGAAATTGATGGATTTCAGAATGTTTGATTTACCTGAAGCATTCGGACCAAACAACCCAACAGTTTTTAGAATAGGCACACCGTTCCACTCCATCACATTATGGCTTAACTCCCGTGCAAGAGCTGTATTGATGTTTCCTGCTCTGAAGTCGATTCTTATTCTATCTCTAATAGAAAAGAAATTCTCAAATTCGATTTTTAATATCATTATATGCTTGATTTTGTAGAATTGCTGCAAAATTAGAGATTTAATTTGAATTCACAAAGCTTTTAGGACTATAAATAGTCTTATTGTTGTCGTTTTTAACATTTATCTACCGAAACAATAGGTCTATATGACAAAAATCGCATGCTTGCTATTGCGAATTTATGTAAGAAGAGAAAATACTCAAACTGGAATTCAACTATGTTTTAACCTCGTTTTTACCACCGCCTCGCAAAAATCGAACTTAAATCGCAAAATATATGTTTTTCGCTTGTTCCCTACTGAATGGATGTTCCCGCGCTCGGCTCTGACGCTTTGCCAAGCAAAGATCGTTCTTTGCTTCCTTCATGAATGGGGATTGCCCCCAAGCTATGTAACAGATAATGGCGGTAATGTTGGCGGTAATGTTGGCGGTAAAAATGGCGGTGTCCCTAGCTTGTCCCCAGCTGTCCCCAGCTTTGTCACAAGTCTTGTCACAAGACGAAGAAAAGGATGCAAGTATTGATGCAAAAGATGCAACCTCCAGTTCAAAGGTTGCAACCTTGGATGAAAAGGTTGCAAGTTTGGAGCCAAAGGATACAAAAGTGAAGAAAAAGACATAAAAGTGATTGTATTTTGCAGAAAAAATGATTTTCCTTCGTTATTTCGTGGGAAATTAGCTAATTTTGTACGCGTATTTAATTATAATAAGGTACAACCTCAGCAAAATAAGAATGGAAAATAGAATCAAAGTGGTTCTCGCAGATAAGAAGAGAACCAACAAGTGGTTATCCGAGCAGTTGGGCTGTGCGCCTACTACTGTGAGTAAATGGTGTACCAATTCCTGCCAGCCACCTATGGAGACATTCGTCAAAATCGCAGAACTCCTCGAAGTCGATATAAACGAACTGTTGAGAATAGAGAAGGGGTAAATGATAACAAAAGACGAGATACAAGAACTGCTACATAGCACGGAAACCTATCGTGTGGAGCGAACCACGTCAACAGGTGACATGGATAAGTTCCAGGAGGCTATCTGTGCCTTTGCCAACGATCTGCCAAATTCACGCAAGAATGGCTACTTGATACTTGGCGCATACGACAACGGAGAGTTGTCGGGTCTGAAGGTCACCGATGATTTACTGAAGAAGATTGCAGCCATACGCAGCAACGGAAACATCCTGCCTATACCTGTTATGAGCGTTGACCGTTTCCAGTTCCCTGAAGGTGACTTGTTGGTTGCTGAGGTCAGTCCGTCTGACCTGCCTCCTGTGCGCTATCGTGGTCGCACCTTTATTCGTATTGGTCCTCGTCGAGACATCGCTACGGAGGCAGAAGAGCGCATCCTTGCAGAACGAAGGATGTCATTCATGGCAACCTTCGACACCATGCCTTGTCTGGCTGCAAAACTGAACGACGTCAACGCAGACTTGTTGCGCACAAAGTATCTGATACCACTATTAGGTAATGAATTGGTAGAGTCTGACACTCGTCCCATCGAGGAACAAATGGCTGCTGTGGGTATGTATGACACTGAACATAACTGTCCCACATACGCTGCTGTCGTACTATTTGGCAAGAAACCGCGTCGTTTCATGCCAGGCCTGTACGTGCAGTATGTTTGTTTCAAGGGCGGGGATGTGACAAGCGAGGTAGAAAATGAGATGCAGTTGGAAGGCAATTATTGTGAATTGTTACCACGCCTGGAATCACTTTTGGAGTTGTCAGTCATCAAGAAGAAACCCGTTTTCGTTTCTATTCTACGCGAGGAGATGGTCAGCAACTACCCCTACCAGGCTATCCGTGAGCTGCTTCTCAACGCTTGTATGCATCGCGACATGCAGAGTAATACGCCACTTCGCTTTTACGAGTTTGCCAGCCATCTGGAAATACTGAATGCGGGCGGCTTGTATGGCAATGCCCGTCCTGAGAATTTCCCAAGTGTGAATGACTACCGCAATCCACTTGTAGCCAGTGCCATGAAGACGTTGGGCTATGTGAATATGTTCAACCGAGGAGTAGGACAAGTCCAGACTGACTTGAAGGAGAATGGCAACCTACCCGCAGAGTTCAACGTTAATCTTATCACGGCATTCAAGGTTGATGTGATAGTCTCACAGAGCTATACCAACGAAAATGGCGGTAAAGTTGGCGGTGATGTCGTAGAAAATATCGTAGAAAACATCACAGAAAACATCGTAGATAGCATCGTAGAAAAATTATCTACGACGCGTGCTAAGATTGTTAGAATTATCTGGAAGAATCCGAACGCGACGGCACTGTCCATTTCTAAAGAAATAAATATCGCTTCTCGCAACGTGCAAGAGCACTTAAGAAAACTACAGGAACAAGGGGTCATCCGTCGTATTGGCCCAGACAAAGGTGGGCGCTGGGAAATAATAGCACCATAGTCTTTGGAGGAAGATACCCAAGAATACTAAAAGAAGTAAACAAGAATAAAAAAATGAAATATAACTCTGATGGATTACGACAATGGATTCATATTGCAGAAGACGGTGGACTGGTCGTTGCTGAATGACGGGATGACTATTCCGGTGTCGGTGTGCTCGCTGTTCAAGGCGTGGGATGAATCCATCTTGACGCACGGGCAGAGCAAGGACATCAAAATACTGATTGACGGCGAGTTATACGATGCGAAGCTGAAAAACCAGAACTTCGTGCAGAGCAACTGGGCGGGGCATAAGGATGTCATTCAGATTCGCTACAGTCGCCAGTCACCGTTGGCCGTCAAACTGCGGGCCGTGTTCCAGAAGAGCTATTCGTACCTGTTTGCGCAGAAGCAGGAACTGGGCAAGAGCAAACGGCAGATTCTGCTGCCCGACGACCTGCAGGAGTACATCCGGCTCTACCTGACCTCGTCGCCCGACGTGCTCTGCATGGAGTGTTGCTCCTGTTCCGACTATCAGCAGCTGGCCCACACGCTGAGCGCCATTCCCGAGGAAGTTTACGAGCAGAGCGACGACGACCAGTTCTTCATGGCCGACAAGACGGCTTCGATTGAGGAGAAGCAGCGGTTGGTGAAGTATCGCCGTATTGACCGCAGCATCATCCTGACCCTGAAGCGGTTCTACGACTATCGCGACGAGATTAGCGGCGAGAAGATTGGTGACGCGTATGGCGATAGCGTTGTCGAGGCCCACCACATTGACTACTTCACCCGTTCGCAGAACAACGACTCCACGAACATCATTATCATCAGTCCGAACTACCACCGGATCATCCACAAGAACAATCCGAGATTCAACCGCAAAAAGTTCCAGTTCGAGTTTGAGAATGGCGAGGTGCTGAGGCTTAAGCTGTATGAGCATTTGAAGGTGGGGTGAAACTAAAAATGTAGCAGGATATGTCCAAGAACATCAAAGACACTATGACCTATGAAGACTGCCTTAGATTCAAGGCAGAACACCCCGAACTCAAACGGGGCGAGGTGCTTCATGGTTTCCATGCCTGTTATATGGCTATGAAGCGGTTGAAGTGTCTTGATGAACTTTATCCATCGAAGGCCATAGTTTATCCCCACGAGTTTACCTATGAAGATTGCGTAAAGTTCAAGGAAGAGCACCCTGATATGAGCCGCTATGATATTAGCGCCCATTATGGCAAGTACTACAAAGCCATGAAGGAACTTGGTTGTATTGATGAACTATATCCTTTAAGCAAAGGAGTCTATTCGAGTAATCTCACTTACGAAGATTGTGTGAGATTCAGAGAGGAAAATCCAGACTTAATTCGCACAGATCTGTATCGAGATTATACAGGATATTGCAGAGCCATGAAGAAACTCAATTGCTTGGATGAACTATTTCCAAGGTTAATAGAGGAATCGTTTAATACTATTACTTACGAGGATTGTGTAAAGTTCAAGGAAGAGCACCCTATTTTAACACGACGTGATCTTTCCAAAGATTATGCGAGATATGCAAAGGCAATGAAGAAATTCGATTGCTTAGATGAATTCTATCCACTACAACGATCTTATGCAGCAGACTTAACTCGCGAAGATTGCATCAGGTTTAGAGAAGAACATCCAGATATGACGCTTACCACTCTGAACAAGAATTATATGGTTTACTCCAAGGCAATGCGTAAGTTTGGACTACTTGACGACCTTTTCCCCGATAGAAGAATGACCCATGAGATGTATTCTGATGAGTATCTAATTGCAGAAGCCAGAAAGTATCCTAATAAAAAAGAACTAAGGGAGAAAGCTTATTGGTTAGAAAGGGCTATCCGTAGCCATAAACTTCAAAAGAAAGCTTATGCTCACATGGAAGTTCTTGGAAACCGCAAGCAAAGAATGATATATGCTTATGAGTTTCCTGATCACTCCGTATATGTTGGCTTGACCTTTAACTATGAAAAACGAGGGAATGATCATAAGACTGAAAAAAGTTCAGCTGTAAGAAAATATATAAAAAAGACGGGGTTAGAACCAATTCGTAGGAAACTGACGGGCTATGTACCAGTAAAGGAGGCACAGATATTAGAAGGCGAGTTCGAGGAAAAATATCGCAAAGAAGGCTGGAAAATATTGAATGTCGCCAAGACAGGTGGCGCAGGAACAACCTTTAACAAAGCGGAATACGGGAAAGCAATAGAATTATGGCAACAAGGTTTGACTTGTGTACAAATAGGTAAGCAACTTGGCGTTGATAGAAGCACGATAGAGTATCACCTTCGCCACGCTGGGCTTCTGAAAGGAGTAAAACATTTTATGACGCTTACTATTGAACAAGTCGACGATGATGGCAATATTCTCCGAGTTTTTGAATCTGCCAAAGAGGCGGCTGATTATTTCAAGGTTAAGACGACACAAATAAGAACCAATATCTATAATCGACACCGATTAAAAGGCTATTATCTAAGGTATAATCAAGCAGAGTATGAGCTTAAACGGGGAAAACCGTATGGCTATTCCAATGAGATTAAGACACCCAAAGGGACGCCCAAGCCCGTGTGTCAGTATACTATAGACGGAGAGTTTGTGCGTAGTTACAAGAATGCACGTGAGACAGCAGCGTATGGATTCAATTACAGGCATGTATCCCAAGTATGTAATGGAAAGGAAAAGACTCATAAAGGATATGTATTTCGATTTGAGAAGATAATGTGAGAAATTATAAGTAGAATGAAAAAAATAGATATAAAACACATAGACGAACTCGGTAAAGCCTCTCGCATCATCAGAGAATTGGGATACGAACCAGATGAATCGATGTGCGACGATAGACCAGACATCGTGCTGCCATCAACGACAGATAGGAAGATTGGTATTGAGGTAGTCGCATATAGCACTCATCGATACGAGGAATCAGAGGATGTGCTCTATAAGATATTCAATGAGTATATAGAAGAACGGTTAGACAAACGTTCTGCGAAAAGGTACGAGATAGGTGTGATGTTTTCGGACTTGCAGGTTCCAGTGGGCATCAACTACAAAAAGGTTAAAAAGCGGATTTTCGACGAGATAGACAACCTGATGATTCCAAACCAGCCTCCAATGAATCGGCAATACATAGAAAGTGTGACGGCGTGGGAGAATCCTGGCGTTGAACACTCTTTCATCACCTGTGATACGGTTGTGGTATATGATGATTTGAACGAAAAGATACTATTGGATTGCATTAAAGGAAAGGAGCATAAGTTGAAGGACTACAATGCGTTGGCCCAGAATAGTACCATCAGTGAGTATTATCTTGTGGTATTTTTCCCCATCAACGAACATGCAGAAATTCGTGGCTATACGTTGCCAGAAGGATTCAAAACCAATTATGACCGTATTTACTTGGTAGATCCTTTCTATACGAATCGAATTAGGTGATAATGAAGCAACGGAATTACGGAGTTACGGAGATTTGGAGTCACGAAAATAAGAACGGAACAAAAAAGTATAAAAAATAAACAATGAATAGAATCATCAGCAAACAGATGTTCCTGTTTGACGAATCAACAGAAGTCAAACTAAAACTCCAATTGTTCTACAAAGAGCAAGGGATAAGGAATTCTGGTGTAATTGATGCCGCAATAAAATATAAGGATGGACATCTTACACTATACACTGAAGAGGTTCTTACGAGTAGGAACCTGAATAAAGGATTAGGCATCTATTTCATGAAGGACTTTGGAAAAAGTGATTACAAAGTTAAAGAGGCGAATGTGGGTGGCCAAACTATCGAACTGAAGATTGGTGAGAAGTTGCTGTTTAATCACTCTTATCTGGAAAAAGGGAAGAGGTTTTTTTCGATGGAATTAAAACATATTATGTATTCTTGCGAAGGGACGGGACATCATAGATGCTATAGGCTGACAAAGGTATCATCATCTCTGATTTCTCCGTACTTAACAGGGTTTACTTTGAGTGGAAACACTGTTGTTGGCACTCAACCCACAGAATACTCGGGTGAATGTTTCAATGGCAAGATTTTATTATCCCGAGACGAGCATTATGTTTATCTCGAAACAGAAAGCAATATTACTGATATTCTTTCTGTATTATCATTCTTTTTCTGTAGTCCCATAGAGTATGATATGGCTTACTCGACTGACCAAAACGGCAAGAATATTGTTGAGGTTTGCACACCGAGCTATAAGGTGTTGGCTGTGAAGAGGAATAACATATTAGGATATCTGTTTAGCAACGATAAATGTCTAGATTATCTTACGGATTTCCTTGAGATTACTAAATGTAGCAGCAGAAAGCTCCCAATTTCTGATGCTTTAAAACAATACATTGACCATTATGTAAGGGTGGAATATCTTGACAGCATCAGCAAGCTGCTGCTGTATCATACAATCATTGAGAAGATGGCTGGTGTTGGCAAAGACAATGATACGTATAACATCATTCACAAGTTCCTCAAAGAGAGACATATTGACGTGGAGAAGATAAATGATGGGATTGCTGGTAAGGGAATAAAAAATGAACTGGACCAGACAATTGACAATTTTGTCCAGCTCAGGAATTTCTTTGTCCATCATTTGGGTTCAAAGAAAGGTGTAGAGTTCTTGGAAGAGAGCGATATGCTATTCTACTTGAAAGCAGCAATAACTATTATTCTCCTGAATGATTTGGGAATACAAAATGTCAGGTATGATAAACAATTCCATGCGTTGTCAATCCTTGATGAGAACGTTGAGGAGTGTGACACCTTTACTGAACTATTCAAATGAATCACGGGACGGTTCTTTGATCCGCTGAAGATGGCTGATGTGATAATAATGAACGAGATAAAAACGTTATAAGAAATAAGTAAGACGAGATATGAGCGAAAAGAACGATAAGGAGCTATACTTAAACTTTGACGAGTATATTCGTCAGGGAGAGCCGTCGCAGCGTGAAGCTGCATACGCCTGGAGTACGGCTATTGGACTTCAGGCGGTGGATGGGCTGAAAACGTCAG
>Ga0256404_1000915_pt1 | contig 75079 bp, 62 predicted proteins | sample RumenRJG_01DNA_FD_185990 | JGI IMG/M metagenome (GOLD analysis project Ga0256404, IMG submission 185990) | Bovine rumen microbial communities from Lethbridge, Alberta, Canada - RJG_01 | ecosystem: Host-associated > Mammals > Digestive system > Stomach > Rumen | place: Canada: Alberta | collected...
GGTAATCCTTCTTTCGTAATCTGATATAATTGTACCACATATGCCGTGAAAATACTGTGATTATGTGAAATTTTCAAGATGCAAATTTATGGTGAAAAGCGTTAGCTTTTGACCGGCGAATCATAATTATATTATCGTAACAATTAAGAAACATCCACACACATTCGCCAAAATGCACGATACTCATATTTTATAGCTACTACACGCCTAATTTTACTCATATGTTTGGGACTCTTTTCAATCTACCATGAGAGCAAAACTCAATACTTACATGCAAGCATGACTCATCGTTTTTTGTTCTCAATGATTCTGAATAACTACTAGTTATCCTTAAAATTATTTTATTCCGAATATTTTATTTGCAATATTACATTTAGATAAAAAAATTGTTCCTAAAATACAAAAAACAATTCTACATATAAGAACCATAACTTTTGTTAAAATGTAAGGTAGTGTATCATTTGATATATGTATTATGATACTTTCCCAAGGTAATACACTCATTTCCCAAATATGTAAGCATAACATAAAAATGCTATATCTTCCAATATACGCAACTGCTTTAAAAATTCTGAATCTAGAAAGCAACCTATTCGATATCCATATAATAAAATAACATGCACATATTGTTCCTATAATATTTGAAACCGCTTTCCCATAATTACAATTTGCTACATAAAAAGAGTCAAAATAATAAACAAAATTTATCCATGTAATTGCCGAAATAACAATTATCAAAATCTGACATTCATTAGACAGCTTTTTAATTAAATCTTTTAGTTCCTTGCTTATATATCCCAGATACATGAATAACGCAGCGCAAATACCACATTGTATGCTAAAAGGTAAAAACAAATATTTAACAGATAAAGCTGAACAGGTAAATAGTATTATCAGACAGCCAATTCTCATCTCCTTTTTTAGCTTCAATACACTTCTTAATATCAATTCTCCCCAAAAGGATGCCATAAGAAACCAAATAGCACCTATTGGCTTTACTCCATTAGGTAAATTATAATTTGTACCAGCTCCATATAATGAAGCAATTCCCCATTCCAACACACAATTTGATACAGAGCTTAAATTACCGTTTGCAGTAATCAGTTTTTTTAATCCATTAAACATTACGATACATAAACATGTAGTATAATATGGTATTATAAGTGTTTTAATCCTCTTCTTTATTATTAGGTAGAATTTAGTAGATTCTGTAATAAAATATCCAGTAATTAAAAAAAATATAGGAACATGAAATGTATAAACTACTCTATTAACATTTTTAACCCCCATATGTCCTATAATTATCGCAATTATTGCAATTCCACGAGCAATATCTACACCTATCAATCTTTTTTTCATCTTTTATAATCCTTCTACTTCTTTCATATTAAAAACAGACGTCTACTCACCTCATCCCCACACAAATTAAAGTTCTATTATCTTATATCTTTTTTATTCTTTTATCTTCCCGCATATTCAACAATCCCCATATTGCAAAAATAGAACTGTTTGTAGTTACTGAAAACATCATGTTATTAAACATATTATAAATAGCCAATAATACTATCCAGACTATTAACACATATTCTCTATTATCAATTGCTTTTTTTAATATCATCATATATATACAAATCAGTACAACTAATAATATAATTCCATAACGTATTCCTGTCTCAACATATCCACTATCTATGTAAAAATAATCACTATAGTTGTTTGTCACCGTACCCGTATTATAAGTAACTTTAGCCCCCAACAAATGTAATCCATATTTTTTTAATGCCACATTATTATACTGCAATCTTCCACTAAATACATTGTTAATCAACCACATTATTGGATCGTCCCATCTAAACCTATAACTCATGATATATGTTACACAACACAATAATGGAAAAAGTGCTATTAAAATAACTTGAACCAATTTAAACTTTAATACTACATCTCCAAATAAATTTATCAAAAATAAAAGAATTATCGCTACTATAGTAATATAAAATGTTTGTCGTACATCAGCAGCATTATAAAAATATGCATTTACTGCAATTAAAGCTATAATTATGTACCAATGTTTTTTTATGGACTCCTTATTATAAAGATAAACATAAAAACAACAAAACATAATATTTATAAAACTAATTGGTAAAAATCCTGGAAAAGTCGCACCTAAACAATTTCTTTCTCTATGCTCATATATAGAAATATACTCTGTAATAATGCCAATTTTCGCAGAAGTAATAATTATTATCATCCATATCACTTCATTCCACAGTATACACTTACATATGCTTCTAAATTCCAAATCCTTACCACATAAAAGCACTAGACACATAAGCACAATGGTTGAAGAACTCAATAATGTACCGCTTTTAGCTGCTGCTAAAATTACTGCAATAAAAAGCAAAACATAACCAATCAAATTCTTTATCGTAAAATAGCGGGAAAACAAAAATATTTGTAACACAAAAAGGCTTAACGAAATATATTTAATACCTAATATAGGCCAATATGCATAATCTATTGCATAATAAGAATTAGATAAATACACTGACATTATCCATAATGACATAGCTAGACCAAAAATTGCTGTCTTCGCAGAAATCATATTTTTATTAAATCTGTTATTTTCCATTACATCACCTTAGATTAAAATTTTATTGGATCCACCAATTTTCCAGTATGCCCCATTATTCCGTCCTTAGCAGACATAAATAAATATTTAATAAATTTCTTCTTTTTGCCAACATATTTATTTCTAACAAATATCTTGACTAATTCTTTAAACATTTCATAAAAAACTAATAATTCTCCACAAACTTTATCCCAACCTCTGCTACTATATTTTTTTATAAACAGAAATTTGTTTCTATATTTATAATACATCTTCCATATACTTATATCATCTTCTTTTGTATCTCTGTGGAAAATTACTGCATTTTTGATTAAATACATATTATATTTCCTTGTCAAACGATAAGTGTACTCCCTGTCATCACCATATATAAATAATGAACCATCTGGAACACCTATCGAATCTATTACTTTTTTTCTGATTAGTGGTCCCACAAACGCATCTGTATCAAACTTAGTATATTCCGGGATTTCATCGAACGAATCGTATAATGCAATTCCATCATTTAAATATTTTGTAACTATTTTATGATGATACAACTGATATTTTTTCCATTCAACACCATATATCACTGGTGCTAAGCAGCCTACATTTTCCAAATTTTTATAGCTCAACAATTCTTCCAAGCAATCTTCTCTTGGGAATGCATCATCATCCATTAGCCATACCCAATCACACTCCGGATAATTATCTACAACATGCTGCACGCCCTTTTGAAAACCTCCGGCACCTCCAAGATTAGAATCCAAATGTAGCACTTCTATATTATTTTCATCATTAACTAATTCATCTATCTTTTTTAAATGTTCCAATTTACTCTTATTGTCAACTATAATAATTTTATATAAATTTATAGTTGAATTTTTAAGAGAATTTAAAAGTCTTTCAAGATAATTACTACTATTAAAAGTAACTGTTACTAGTATTACTTTATCACTCGCATTCACTTTATTCACTATATCATCCCTCTAATATCTTTATACTATCCTTAAGTTTCTTCGTTATTCCATCTATTGAATAGTTCTTTTCGTAATATTCTCTATTCTTTTGAACAAATTTTTGTGGTCTGCGTTCAGTAAATTGCACTATCTTTTTTATAAAATCATTGCCCGTAAGACATACATCATCTTTCAATTCATCATATCCAACTAAAGCCTCGTCCGTACCAATAATTTCTTTTCCATGCATTAATGCTTCAGCAGTCTTTACCTTCATGCCCGATCCAGTTAAAATTGGTTCAACAACAACATCCACCATTTTATATGTTTCCGCCAGATTATCAACTGTTCCCAATACTCTAACATTACTATAATCGCCTACCCAGCCATCATCTATTAATTTTTCCATCTGAAAACCGGCTATATTAAATCTGACATTATAATTTTCAAGTTTGCACATCACATTTTCACAAAACCATTTTACCGCTTCGACATTAACAGCCCAATTATATGCTCCAACAAATAATAATTCGAGAATTCCATCATTGTCTGCTATCTCAGAAATGTCATAGGGAATAAAACGATCTTCTAATGCAATTGGGATAAAAACATTTGTATCTCTTCCCCAATATTTTTTCAAAAGATTTGCATCTCTTTGGTGTAAAACAATAGGAACGTCCGTATATTTTGCATCCAATTTTTCAGCTTTTCTTTCAGCACACCATATCGGAAACATTTTCAAATTAAATTCACTTTTTATCTTTCTATTGATAACATCGGCGACAATATCATGGTACCATGTCATGGTTTTTACATCACATCTATTTTTTACTTCTCGTATTAATTTTCCTGTCTCAGAGCTTCCGAACAAAACAATATCATATTTGTTATCATTAATCAGTTTGACAATTTTATCTATATCTTCATCGCTTCTCTGTGTAATATTTCCTTGGACTAAATTCCTTATCTTATCCCTTGTAGATGTATAGCTCTTCATTCTCATAATAATGTTGCATCCCCAATCAGATGTATCTAATTCTGATAAGACAAGATCAAGATTATCATATCCAACAATATTTTTTAATGCCTTTGCTGTGGCCATTCTATAGGTATGCCCACCATTTATTTCTCCATTATAGAGAAGTATCAAATATAATATTTTCACTTTATACCTCGCATGTCTTAATTTACAAATTTTTTTATCAACAAATATAATGTTCTTGCAGACTTATTCCAACTATATTTGTCCAAAACATATTTAGGACTATCCACTTTTTCTGACAGAATCTTATCTATATCTATATTTTCATACTTATGTGGATTTATATAATGAGCAGAATTTCCATATATTTCTGGTAAACATGATGTATTTGATACTATTATCTGTGCATTTTCAGCTAATGCCTCCATTGGTGGGATTCCAAACCCTTCGTATATTGACGGCAAAATAAATGCTTTGCAATTTTTCATTAAGCTTCTTATTTCACCATCACTAATATATCCAGTAAAAATAACATTTTGAGGAAATTTAGTTTCATCAAAATCTTTGTTATAACTATTTTCTCCCGAAACAACAAAAGTTGAGTGTGGATTCTGCAGAGCAGCTTCAACAATCCATTTTAAATTTTTATGTTCTACCCTGCTTCCCAAAGAAAAATAAAAGTTCTTTGCTTCCAAGTTATATTTGTCAATTATCGCATTACTATAAGGTGTTTTCTCTATATGTTGCCATGCATTTCCAACTACTGTTATTTTCTGTGGATTCACATGATACAATCTAGAAATATCCTTCTTTGAAAATTCGCTTACCGTAATAATTGCCCGACTTTTTTTTATAACTCTTCGTCTCTGAACTAATTTCAATGGTTTTTTTATCATTTTCCCAAAAAAGCCACTATATGCTGTTGAAACCAATTCCGGAATACAATCATGGACACATGTAATTCCCTTTACACTAAAAGGGAATGCCTGAGTCAAATCAATTAAGAGCCCTTTATGACTATTTACATATTTGGGAAGGGCAGTATTCTTCCACTTTAAAATCGGCTGTTTACCATATTTTTCAATTTTTATATTCTTATATTTTGGTAAATTCTCAACATATTCCGGTGTAAGCATTACAATATCTATATCTTTCACCATTGTGTCTAATTCTGCAAGAATTTCCGTTGCAAATCGACTTACTCCTGCAAATGTATTAAATGCAAGGTAGTCACCATTTATTATCACTTTTTGCATATTATTTCTTCCTAACTGCTTTTTATAAAACTCTTTTATCAATAATTGTATAATTTAAATATTAATTATAGCCCAAAGTATGTACATATAAACATTAATAATAAATAAACATGACTAAGAAAGCTATTAACATATTTTTTTCTTATTTCAACAGTCTCAGACACATCAAGCCTATATTTTAATTTTTCACAATTTTATGATAAAAATTTTCTTTGTTTTTATATGCATCATCTTTCAACTTATAAGATAGCTTATGAACACTTGATAAATTCATTATATGATTCATTAAATCCTCATTATATGGCTCATTTATATTTTCTAACATCAAATGTGTATAATCACTATTAGCATATGGAATACTCGATAATTCTTCAGGATGTTCTTCTAAAACCATGGTCAATATAATATATGGCAAAAGATATTCAATAACATAATTTTCATTTCTCCAATACTCAAATGCTATGTTTCTTGTCTCTCTAATTATTTTATTATTAGGTGTACTGTGTAGAAGCCAAACACTCATTAATGCAGGATTGCATATTAATCCAAATGAGTCCTGATATGCAAACAAATTACTTTTCTCTATATATTCTGGTAATTCATCTGTTAAATATACTGTTGAATCAATCCACGTTCCACCATAATGTTCTAGTAATGAAAATCTTAGCAAATCTGAAAATGCAGCAGTCGACATAGTACCATTTGATACTTTTTCTGTAATATATGTTGGAAATCTCACATACTGCTCAACATTATCATCTGTGATAATAATAACGTTTTTGCCTGCATTTTCTTTAATTGAGTTCAGACAACATTTAACAATCTTTGGAGCCTGTTCTAGCCCTTGCTTCCAATATACCCAAACAGGATTATTAACTTTAACTTTTCCAAACTCTAATCCAACTGGATTAATTGATGAATACTTATAATATTTTCTTTTTAATCTATTTTTCACCTTTTTATAATAAAGGATTTTTTTATTCTCATAATCGGATACAAAATGAAATGGAAAAAAAGTGAATATACCTCTTTGAATGCCATACTTCAGTCCATATCTTTTAAAATAATCATTAACTCCAATATTTTGAAATGCTGCCATTATAATTTCTCCATCAAAACATAATCACTTCTTGTATTTAATTGCTATTCCTAGTATTTTACGATCATCTATCAGATAACGCCTCGCCATTCTCTTAGGATCCTGAGTGATTCTAAAAAGCCACTCTAAACCATGATCTGCCATCCATCGCGGTGCTCTTTTTATATTTCCAGCCTCAAAATCAAGACTCGCACCTAATCCAAATGAAATTGGTACTCCCAATTTCTCACAATTGTGATACATAAATTTTTCTTGTTTAGGACATCCCAATCCAACTATCAAAATTTGTGGCTTAGATTTCTGAATCATTTCAACTATTTTATTCATCTCTTTCTCATCTTTTTCAAAACCGAATGGAGGTGAATAAGTACCAACAACATTTAGTCCTTTATATTTTCTTTCAAGATTCTCAGCCGCTTTTGCTGCAACCCCTTCAGCAGCCCCAAGAAAGAACATTGTATATCCTTTTTTTGCTGCCAATTCACACACTTTAGGAAATAAATCCGATCCAGATATTTTTTCCTTTATCGGTGTTTTATAATACTTAGCAATCCATAATAATGGTTTTCCATCAGTCAGTATTAAAGATGCGTTATCGTAAACAGCTCTTAACTCACTGTCCCTTTCCAATTGCACAATATGATCAACATTTGGTGTAACCACATATGCATTCTGATTTTTTTTTATTAAATCGTCAATTGCACTCAACGTTTCATTCATTGTAAGATTATCAATTTCTGTATTCATGAATTTCATTCGTGACATAATACAAGTTACTCCAAATCGTATTTTTCTTTATCATCAACGCTAATCTCATTACCAATCTGTACTTCAACAATATCCAGATTAGTATCAGCCTCAACCATATGCTTGCATCCAGCCTTAACCGTCACAACATCTCCAGCCTTCACATCCTGCTTCTCGCCATCAATAGTGACCACACCTTTTCCAGAAACAACTGTCCATACTTCATCTCTATGATGATGCATATGGTAGCTCATGCTCTCTCCGGCCTTCATAGATACCTTTACAGTCATAGAGCCGTTCTGCACATCTACCACTGTATATGTTCCCCACGATTTCTCTGCAAACATTGCCTCTGTTTCGATTTTCTCCACATACGGCTTCATATATCCGCTGCGTTCTTTATCAGAGATTATGATTCCATCTCCGCTGGCAGCGATTATCATATCCTTACATCCCATGCAAAGAATTGGGATATTAAGTTCATTTACCACATTTGTATTCTCACAGGTTTCATCCATGATAGCTTTGCCTTTTGCTTTATCTGCCATTACCTCAGCCATCATGTTCCATGTTCCTACATCCTTCCAGTCTCCACTGTAGCGAAGCACCTGAATACTTGGTTCCTTTTCCACAACTGCATAGTCAAAGCTGATTTTTGTCATCTGATCATATCTGTCAAACATGTCCTGATAATCTTTATAATCAATCATGCTATGAGCCTTATCTATCAGATATCCGAGTTTGAATGCAAATATTCCGGCATTCCAGAGTGCGTTCTGCGCCAAATATTTCTTAGCTGTCTCTGTATCAGGTTTTTCCTTGAATTCCTTTACAGCACTTACGTTGTTTCCATCCTCCGGAATGATATATCCATATTTTTCACTTGGATATGTTGGCTCTATTCCCATGAGAGTCAAGCCTGCATTTCCTGCCTGTGCCAGCTCCGCAAGCTCCTTCACTGCCTCATAATATGTATCCTCAACATATGGGTCTACCGGACATACCACTACAGGCTCATCCTCTTTCACACCAAGTACATCATGTAAATAATTAGCCGCAAGAGCTATTGCAGGGAACGTATCTCTCCTGCATGGTTCCACACATATTGATACATTCTCACCAAGCTGATTCTTTATCGCACTTGCCTGTGACTTACTTGTAGCTATTGTCACCTTTGCCTCCGGATCAACCTTTGTGATCTGACGGTACACTCTCTGTACCATTGACTCATATTCACCCTTTTCATTTTTAAACAACTTGATAAATTGCTTGCTTCTCACATCGTTTGATAACGGCCAGAGTCTCTTTCCGCTTCCACCTGACAACAAAATAATATTCATAAATCTATACTGCTCCTTCATTTTTTAACACGCCTAAAACTGTCTTAAGAAGAATACTTATATCCCCCTTAACACTCCACTCCCCAATATACTGGGTATCCAACTTCACCACTTCCTCAAAGTTCGTGATATTACTCCTGCCACTCACCTGCCACAGTCCGGTCAATCCCGGCCTGAATGACATTCTGGCTCTGTGGTGAGGTTCATACTTTTCCCACTCATCGAGTGTTGGTGGTCTTGTGCCTACCAGGCTCATATCTCCCACTAGTATATTGAAGAATTGTGGGAATTCATCCAGGCTTGTTTTCCTGATAAACTGCCCGATTCCGGTTTTCTTCTTTCCGTTTGGCAGTACCTTATTGCCTATGATTCTCGGGTCGAAGTCCATCTTGAACATCATTCCGTCGCCCACTTTATTCTGTGCCATAAGCTCTTTCTTTCGCTCCTCGGCATCCATATACATGCTGCGGAATTTGTACATCTTGAACTTTCTGCCGTTTCTGCCGACTCTCTCCTGCGAGAAGAATATCGGTCCCGGCGACGCTATGTATATCGCCGGTCCCACAAATATCATGATGATAAGTGTGAACAGGCAGCCCACCAATCCTCCGACTATATCCATGCCCCTCTTTACCAGAAGCGCGCTGGTATTGGCATAGTTCACGCTTGACGTGACTACTGTGTAGTCGCCTATCTTTTCTATCTGCTTATAATCTCCCTGGGCTGTACCGTTTTTTGCTATTCCTGTATGTACTGCTATTCCCATCTCGAGAAATATATCTGCCATCCTATCCGGATATTCATCCTCGCTGCATGGTGGGATGAGCACCTCATCCACCCACTCATCGCATGCATAGTCCACTATGCCATCGTGGTTTGCCACTATCGGTATGCCACATATAGTCTTGCCCTTCAGGTCTGCATCCAGCGCTGCCGCTACTATCTTTGTGTAGCCTATACAGCTTTTCTCCACTGTGCGCAGTGTATCACGAAGCACTGCTTTAGGTGCTATGACAAACAGTGATCTCTTCGATGTAGCAAAGTCCTTTTTCTTTAGGAAATTCTTCAGCGCCAATCTGCTGATATATGTAATTGTCACATAGATTGGAAACATTATATAAAATGATAATCGCGAGTATATATCAGCCATCTGTGTTGTGAACAAAAAAAGTGCAGTTACCAGAAATACAAGCATTGCATGCTTGCAGGTCGATATAAATTCATCCAGATATCCACGCTTCAGCACGTTCTTGAATGAATCTGCCATTATCTCCACAAAGAAATCTATCAGAAGGAAGGCTACACCGAGTATGCGGTAGTCCTTGTCTACGTATGGATTATTAAAACCAAAGCGTATTACATATGAAATAAAAAATGCTATCAATATGCATATGATGTCCAAAAGCATGAAGTCTATATGCTTTGTCCATCCTCTGCCTTTCTTTCTGTACATTCTTTCCAAATTCTCCTTGTGGTATCTTTTATTTTCCTCTATACCTGCTACAGGGGGGTGGCACCTTAGTCCCCCCCCCCGAATTATTTTAGCCTGTTTTGTTTTTTGTATGTTTATTCGGATTAGCGTATCTTTTTTTGTATCTAATTGGGTTTCTAATGTCTTATTTTCACATTTTTTTTATTTATTGTCAATGAATATTAGGTTTTCTTTATAATTTTTGACACTATTTCTAAATTTTTTCTTCCCCCTCTCTACATGATTATGCACTTTTACACTCTGTCTGCTAAATTTTTCTTTGCAAGCCGTTTAATAACTTTCACTGTTTTAAACTGAAATATTCTTTTTAACATTCCCCTCTTCATCATAACAATTCTTATTTGTTCCTGCAAAGCCATCAATTAAAGCTAATAATATTTGTGGCTCATTTGCAAAGACTGTCATCCAAACAGAATAAAAGCCATCCCCCAAAGCAGTCATAATAATTTGCTTTTTTAAATCTTCTCTATAGCTATCTGGCGCATCTTTCATATGTACCCATCCGTCCAATGACTCCTTTGCTTTATAATAAGCAGTATTTCTTTCTATAAACCGCCTATCTTTATCCCCTTTACTCAAATCAGGAACATTACCAAGTTTTACTAGCTCATACGTATTGGTTGCCTTTTCTTTTAACTCACCTGTCGGATCTAATTCCATTAAAAGCTGCTCATTTACCTTTGGATAACCATTTTCATATGTGTATGCAATTGCTGTATTATTCACATCAGGCCATAAAAAATCATCATCATTTTCAGGAGTTGTGTTAGCTGATTTTCTAGCATTACAATATTTACATCCCAACAGCAAGTTCATCCAATCCGTTATATCTCCGCCCTTTGATTTTGATACAACATGTTCAACCTCCGGTACATGCTTAATTGGAAATTCACAATATGAACAATAATAACCTATCTTTTCACCTAAATAGGGCAGTGCATCCTGATATTTTTTTATTGTATTATATGGTGATTCACCTTTATCTACTGGTCTCATTTTTCTTCACTTTCCATGCTTGTTCAGTATATTTTTGATGAACCCACGCCATATAAGCAGGATTATCACTATATTCCGCCTCTAAATCAGCCAATTCTTTGCCAAGCCTAGCTATATCGTCTTGATTCTTGGCCTCTTTCAAGGCTGTATAATATTTTGAGGCTGCTTCGTATATCTTTCGTTTTCTCTCACTATATTGAGGCAATTCTACGCCCATAACATCTTCAGCTATATCTTCCAATCCTTCTCCGGAATACTCACTATCTAATGGCTGATCCAAAGTAATAAGCTCTCCCTCATCCAAAGATTGAATAATAAAAGGAGAATGCGTAGCACATATAAACTGTATTCTAGGAAATTGTTCTTTCAGAATTCCTATAATACGTTTCTGCCATGTAGGATGCAAACTCAAATCAATTTCATCTATTATAACAATTCCAGGTGTCATTTTGAGTGCATCACCCTTTAGATAAGGATTCAATATGCACATTCGCGTAGCTATATCAAGTACTATCTTTATTACATTTCTATAACCATCACTCAACAACTGAAACGGAAGGATTGTTCCATCTGCTGTTTTTAATGCAATAATATCATCCTCATATTTGGTCGAAGATATAATTTCTTCTCCCGGCTTCAATTCATCACAAAATGCCTCATTAACAGCCGTTAAAATTGCCTCATATGCAGGAAATAATTTTCCCCCATTTTCTTCTAGTGAAACAGCTTTAAGAGTTTCAATATAACGAAATGCAATTTCAAGTCCATGTTGCGAATCCAAACAATGATTATATGCGTCAGTCCTACTAAATACACCTTTTATATTTGTTTTCTTATTTCCATCTTTCAAAAGACGTGCTGTACTCAAATAAAGCACTAATGGAAGAACCACTTTACTATCCGAGTGATTCGCATTAGATATTTTATTTTCCCATTCAATTACAGCTGGCTGCATCGGATTAGAACCACCAAATTTAGTTCTTGCATCTTCTTTTAAAATAACTCGTCTAAATTCAATATTGTTCTCTGTATTATTTCCGCCCCACTGCGCCTTGCAACTTACTTCACACGGATACTGTGCAATTGATCCTGTCGTCAAAATCATACTATCATCTGAAATCAACGTTTTTCTTCTTGCATCGGTTGACTTTATATTATATACAAACCGTGAAGGTACATAAGTCTTGTAAGCTGCAAGATAAGCTCCCAGCATCACATTAGCAGCCTCCAATACGGAAGTCTTACCAGAACCATTTTTCCCAGCAAAAACATTCATTCTTGGATTGAGCACAAATTTTTTATTATCAAATCCTCTATAATTTCTAAGGCCTAACTCTTGAATTTTGAACTCACACATTTTATCCGCTACCTTTAGCCCTTCCTCATTTTATATTAACTATATCATTTTTTTATTATCACAGCAACCTTTCCGTAACACTACAGAAATTTTTGATGTATAAATGATGTAAACATCATTTTTTATACACTTTTCAGGAAATATTTACTCCTCAAACAGCCTCTGTTTCCTCTCTATCATCTCTTCAATCCTTGCGATATACTGCCCTACATCCTTGACATTCTCGCATCTGTCGATTCGGTGGGTGCCATCCGGATTTGGTATGGGCCAGACGCGCTTGGTGCTTGCTCCCGCTCCGCACGCCACAATTGTCTGCTTCTCCTCCATAATCAGTATGTTGTATACGCCGGCCTTGCCCTTTGCCGCATAGCCCACGTTCTCCATGTTGCCTGCCATGCCCTTCTGTCTGTAGAGATAGTATGGTTCAAGCCCCATCTGCTTGCAGTAGGCTGCGCAGAGGTCCATATGCTCCTGAGTGTTGACCATCTGCATATCGCTGTAGCGGTCCTTGAAGATGGTGAGTCTTGCAGCTCGCTTTACTGCGAGTGAATGGATGGTGACGTTGTCAGGCGCCAGTTCCTTCACCAGCTGCATTGTGTGCCTTACATCATCAAGTGTCTCCTCGGGAAGTCCCATGATGAGGTCCATGTTTATGTTGTCAAAGCCCAGCTCACGTGCAAGCTTGAAGCTTTGTATCGTATCGTCTACTGTGTGGTGTCTTCCTATTATATCGAGCGTCTGCTGCTTCATGGTCTGTGGATTTACTGATATACGGCTGATGCCGTTTTTCTTTAGTGCCAGGAGCTTTTCTCTCGTGATGGAGTCCGGTCTGCCTGCCTCCACCGTAAATTCCAGGCAGTCCTTTAAATCAAAGCTGCATTTAATTTTTCTGATAAGTCTGTCAAGCTGCGCAGGGCTTAGTGTGGTCGGTGTGCCGCCTCCTATGTAGATGGAGTTTAGCTTCTTGTGGTAGAACTTCTGTGCTGTGTAGTCTATCTCCTTCTCGAGTGCGTCGAGGTAATCGTCTACGCGGTTTTTCCACACACCCAGTGGGTATGACGTAAACGAGCAGTATGCACAGGTGCTCGGACAGAATGGTATGCCTATGTACAGGCTGTAGCCGTTGTCATAGTCCACCTTATCGAGCAGTGCCTTCTCGCGCTTTGCTATCCCTATTGAGAGGTCGATTTTCTCATCGCTTGCGAGGTAGGTTTCCTTCAGATAGTCGTAGGTTTCCCTATCGCTCATGCCGTCCTCTATGCACTTCATGGCTATCTTGGTCGGTCTGATGCCTGAGAGTGTGCCCCATGGAAGGCTCTTTCCTGTGCCTTTTTCTATCATTGAATACAGAGCGAGCTTGAGGCGGTTTTTGGTCTCCTTGCGGTCTGTGCCGTCCACGGATATTTTTGTGCAGATACTTTCTCCGGCTGTTTTAATGTCAATTTCATCACCCACATAGTCTATCTTAAATACCTGTGAGGCATCCGCAAATTCCTTTACGCCATCATCTGTCATCTCGTGGTGCGTGCAGGCTAAGTTTTTCCCCTCCACCTCATCAGGTGAGCAGCTATAGTACATCTGCACATCTTCCTGCGGAAAGAACTCCTTGAGCAGTGAGTGCACATCATATTCAAAATCCGGTTTATTAAATACTACTACTATCATAAGTAAGGGTTATACATCCTCTCGTTTTCTATGGTTGTTGTGTCGTTGTGGCCCGGGTACACCTCTGTATGCTCAGGCAGTGTCATGATTTTTTCCTTCACTGTGCGCACAAGGTCTGACATGCTGCCGCCCTTGAAATCCGTACGTCCGATTGAGCCGCAAAACAGTGAGTCTCCTGTAAAGATTACGTCCTCATACGGGAAATAATAGCAGCAGCCGCCCGGTGTATGCCCCGGTGTGTGAAGCACTACTATGTGAAAGCCCGCAATGTCAAGCTCCTGCTTATCCTTCAAAAATACATCTGCGTAAAAGGTCTTTGACTGGCCCATCATGTAGCTGACATTGAGCTGCGGGTCGTCGAGTGTAGCCCTGTCTGCCTCATGGATATATATCTTGATGCCGTAGCGGTCTGCGAGTGGCTTTGCATCTGTGGCGTGGTCAAAGTGTCCGTGTGTGAGCAGTATTGCTACAGGCTTTGCGCCTGACTCGTCCACCTTTTTGGCGAGCTGATCTGCACACGCGCCAGGGTCTATTATTATCATTTCCTTTGTCTTTATATTGGTGACAAAGTAGCAGTTGGTCTGCACCGGTCCCACTACGAAGTGGTCTATCTTCATATTTACCATATGAGTGTACTCCTTATCTGTTATATGTTATGCTTCACGCAAGAACCACCGGGATTTAGCCGGTGGTCCTCTCTACGTCTATTACACTTTCTATCTGTCTGAGCTTCTCCACGAGAACCTTTATCTGGTCCCTGCCTCTGATATTGAAAAATACCTCGATTGTAGCGATGCCCTGCTTGCTGGTCTTGGACTGGATACCACTGATATTGATTTCCTTCTCGGTAAATATCTTTGTGATATCTACGAGCAGTCCCGGCCTGTCATGACAGAATATCTTAAGGTCTGCCTGATACTCGGCACCATTGTCCATGAGGGCTGTATCCTGCCACTCTGCTTCTATGAGCCTGTCCTTTTCTATCTTGGACAGATTGATGATATTCACGCAGTCTGTCCTGTGGATTGAGATACCTCGACCTCTCGTGACAAAGCCAACGATTTCGTCTCCCGGAACAGGATTGCAGCACTTCGAGAAGTGTACTGCCACGTCATAGAGTCCGTGTACCACAATGCCGCTCTTTGACTTGTGCTCCGGCTGTATGCCTGCTGCCGCCTGCTGCTTTTCTGCGATGCTGCCAAGCACATCTGCATCTGTCACCGGCACCACATGATCCTTCTTGTACTCGTCGTACATCCTGTTGACTATCTGGCTCTCCTTGAGTCCGCCGTGGCCGACGGTTGCAAGGCATGAGTTCCAGTCGTGGAAACCGTATTTGCGGCGTATTTTCTCCTGATACTCAGGCTTGTTTATCTCAGCAAAGTTGATACCCTTTGCTTTGGCATAGGCTGCTATCAGATCCTTGCCGTGCTGTATATTCTCCTCCTTGAGCTCACTTCTGAACCACTGGTTGATCTTGTTCTTGGCCTGTGTGCTCTTTACGATGTTGAGCCAGTCACGGCTTGGTCCCTTGGAGTTCTGTGAGGTGATTATCTCTATCTGGTCACCGTTTTTGATGACATAGTCTATCGGCACCAGCTTGCCGTTTACCTTGGCTCCGACCATCTTGTTGCCGACCGCAGAGTGTATGCTGTAGGCAAAGTCTATAGGTGTGGAGCCCTTTGGCAGGTTCTTTACATCGCCGGACGGTGTGAATGCAAATACATTATCGGAAAATAAATTTAAATCACTCTTTAATAAAGTCATAAACTCCTTATTATCCGACATGTCCTGCTGCCACTCGAGTATCTGGCGCAGCCAGCTGAGCTTCTCCTCCTCTGTGACAGTGGTGGTAGTGGCATTGCCGTTGTTTGCTTCCTTGTACTTCCAGTGCGCTGCGATACCGTACTCAGCTGTACGATGCATCTTATAGGTACGTATCTGTATCTCAAACGGCTGTCCGCTCGGGCCTATGAGTGTCGTGTGAAGCGACTGGTACATGTTCTGCTTCGGCATGGCAATATAGTCCTTGAATCGGCCCGGTATAGGCTTATACTTCTCATGTATGATACCAAGCACTGCGTAGCAGTCCGGTATGGTATCCACCAGAATTCTGATGGCAAATAGGTCATATATCTGGTCTATCGTCTTATCCTGATTGACCATCTTCTTATATATGCTGAAGAAATGCTTTGCCCTGCCGTATATCTCTGCCTTGATACCGGCATCTGAAACATACTTCTTGACATCGTTTACCAGGCCCTGGATGTAGGTGTCGCGCTCTGCTTTTCTGAGGGCTACCTTCTCGACCAGATCGTAGTAGGCATCCGGATAGAGGTACTTCATACAAAGGTCCTCGAGCTCAATCTTTATCTTGCTGATACCAAGTCGCTGCGCGATAGGACAGTAGATATCCTGTGTCTCTCTGGCGATACGCTGCTGTGCCTCCTTTGACTGGTACTTGAGTGTACGCATATTGTGCAGTCTGTCTGCCAGCTTTATGAGGATGACTCTGATATCCTTTGCCATGGCGAGAAACATCTTGCGCAGATTCTCAGCCTGCATCTCAAGCCTGTCCGCATTCTTATCCTTCGGATCCTTGGTGCTGTCCGTCAGATGCAGGTGCTTCAACTTCGTGACACCATCCACCAGATGTGCGACATCGTCTCCAAACTCCGCACGCATCTCATCCATGGTCATGATGGTATCCTCCAGCACATCATGGAGCAGTCCTGCTGCAATGGTTTCCTTATCCAGCTCGAGCTCGGCGAGTACTATGGCAACACACAGCGGATGTATGATATAAGGCTCTCCTGACTTACGTGCCTGCCCCTTATGGGCATCATAAGCTACCCTGTAGGCTTTGTCCACAAGGCTCGTGTCATCCGACGGATGATACTTTTTGATTTCCTTTTTCAGCTCATCGTAAAGCTCCTCGGGACTCGTAAAATCCTTTGTTCCCCTTATGCCGCTGGTATCTGAGCGAAATTTGTCCGCTATTTTTTCTAATTCTTCTGTTGAGTAATCTGCCAATAGTCTCACCTCGATTGTAGTGTATCTTTAGTAGCCATTATATTTTATTTCTTTAAAAATTGCAATCTTATGTTGTTAGCCGATAACCATCTTTACTCCGCCATACATGCCGGCTGAGTTGCCGAGTGTGGCAAGCTTGATCTCTGTCTCGCGGCTTGCATGGAAAGCATACTCTTTATAGTACTTTGCTGCTGTATCTATGATGATATTACCCGCCTTTGAAAGGCCTCCTCCTACAACAAATACCTCAGGGTCCATAACGCATGCTACTGCTGCCATTGCCTTGCCGAGAAGCTTCATAGACTGCTCTACTGCTGCAATGCCTGCTGCATCTCCTGCCTTTGCCGCATCGCATACATCCTTGGCTGTGAAGCCTGCATTTAAATCAAGCTTTGTTGCCACATCCCTGTGTGCTGCAATGTATCTCTCTGCTACTCTTACGAGTCCGTTTGCTGATGCATACTGCTCTAAACAGCCCTTCTTGCCGCAGCCACAGCACTCTGACTCATCATCTACCATAGGCATATGTCCTATCTCTCCGCCTGCTCCGTTTACTCCGGCTACGATTCTGCCCTCGCGGATGATTCCTCCGCCTACGCCTGTGCCGAGTGTGATCATGACTACATCCTGATGACCCTTTCCGCCACCCTGCCACATCTCACCGAGTGCAGCTACGTTGGCATCGTTTCCGGCCTTTACCTTGATGCCGCCGCACAGCACTGAGAGTGACTGTGCCACGTTGAACACGCCCCAGCCGAGGTTGACACATCTTAATACTGTTCCGTCATCCTTTACAGGTCCCGGCACTCCCATGCCTATACCCTCGATGTCACCCATCTCGATGCCATGCTTCTCGTTATTCTCCTTGATGGATGCTGCGATATCAGGCAGGATGAGCTCGCCGGAATTCTCTGTGCGTGTAGGAATCTCCCATGTATCGACAAGCTTTCCTGTGGTCTCGAAAAAGCCTATCTTTACAGTTGTTCCACCTATATCTACTCCGTATGCATATTGCTTCATTTTTTCGTCCTCCAAATCGTTAAACTATGTTTATATATTATTGCCTAATTGCATATTTTTCAATGTTTTTTACTATTTTTTTAAAATCCGTAATTTTGCCTTGAAAGCCTCATAAAAAGTGGCTTCATAGAAAAGATAAAACTTCTGCGGCTGAAATTATAGTTTATGACCATGAGCACGTCATCCTCATCGACCAGTACATTTCCATCCAGGTCCATCACATATGTGGAAAGGCTGAGGTCATCCTGCCTGAAAATACTCTCACAGATGGTGATTGTGGCATCCGGTTGAAAATGTGCCGTACCATATGATTCGTCAGTATCCTGCAAACCAACAATGTTAACCCTTTTATCAGGCCACATGACTTTTATTTTTTCTTTGAGTGCATCTGCATATAATGGAAATTCACCTGCTATTATAGCTATATCCGACTTATCGCCTATCGCCCTCTCAAGCCCGTCATAAGTCAATTCCAGATTAAATATCCTGTCCTCCTTCGCTTTTCCCATAACTTTGTGAAGTGCATCATCTAATGCCGCCATGACTGTTTTTGAGCGGTTTTCTTCCCCGCGATATAGACCTGTGTAGTTTATCTCAAATATCGAGCCAAGAAATGTCTCTGCCATATCTGAAAGTCTTTCCTCATCAATATGGTCTAAAAAGAACTTGATCCAGTTCCGCCATGCATAGTAGGTTGGAAATGTATTAATATCCTCCTTTTTTGCCCCCATCGCATGACTTGCCGTTGCAGCACCTACAGATGCAACCTCGTAACCTGCCTCCCTGCACCTGACACACCACTCGGTGTCATCCCAATAGAGGAAATTCTCCTCAGGCATGACACCAATCTGTTCTACAACTGTACGTCTTATCATGAGCGCGCACGCCGGGACTGCATCAGAATATACCACATCAGGCATTGAACCATCCTCTATATGATTTAGATACGTCGAGTCCACGCTGTAATTATCATAATCTATGAACGAGCCATACTGCTGCACATAGTTTTCCTGCCCGGTATGATAAATCTTTGCCGCCGCTATGCCTACTTTCTCATTTGAATCAAGGAAATCCGAAAGTGTTCCTATACAGTTTTCGTCAAGCAGCGCGTCATTGTCTACGCACATCAGATACATGTGTCCCTCAGCCATCGCCACGCGAAGCCCTGTATTGAAGCCACCAGAGCCTCCGAGATTTTCACTGTTTTCGATAAGTGTGAGCCTGTCGCAGCTTCCGTAACACTCTCTTATCAACCTCACCGACTCGTCTGTCGATGCGTTATCCACAACATAGATGTGATAATCCTCATATTTCGATTCAAGAACTGACTGTATACAGTCAATAACATCATTTTGTTTATTATAGTTACATATAACAATTCCTATTTTCGCCATATTTATGCACATTCCTTTCTATCAGGCAACTATTCAGTTCTTCTATCTGATTGAAAGAACATACCTATCTAATCCACCGGTATTTCTCTCATTCCCGATTTGTCCGTTTCTGACAAATCCAAGCCTTTTTGCAAGACGCACCGATGCCACATTTTTCTCATCTATCCGGCAGTAGAGCTCTTCAAAGTCTGTGTTTTCGCGCGCGTAGTCTATGATGAAGCGACACACCTCCGTGGCATAGCCCAGGTTCTGAAATTCCGGTGCTATCATATAACCCATTTCATTGTGCTCAAGTCCCGCCCGTCCTATCAGCTTCCCTGTTTCCTTTGAAAACACAAGCCACATGCCATACTCGTAAAAGCCATACATGTTCTCTATGTATGCTTTCTGGTATTCAAGCTCTGTCTCATAGTCATACAGCGGCTCCACAAAATCTGTCATGCCGGGCTTGTCATAAAGCTCATAGAGCGCCGGAAGGTCTGACAGTGAAAGCTCACGTATCAGGCATCTGTCTGTCTCGCCAATATCCCATGGGATATGATTATACCGCCTGCGCACCCGCTCAAGATACTCAATATCAATCTCTGCAAGACTTTCCACTGCATAGCGCGTGCCACACTGCGGTTCTCCTACTGATGCTATGCCGAGTGAGTCAGCTATTTGCTTCTGCTGCCGGTTTGAGACTATCCAGATGCAGTCGGCGGGAGCAGATGTCATCTCTACTGCACGCTTCCACTGTGGCTTAAATATCTCGTCATGATAGTAAAAAGAGGCAAGTTTTGCGCTTGCCTCATCGATAATTATTATCATTAAACTGTCTCCGGCTCCGGATAGTCCACTCCGAAGGTCTCAACTGTAACTGTCTTCATGACCTGGGCCTCAAGTGGTTTGTCCATGTAGTCTGTGCGCACCTCTGCAATCTTGTTTACCACATCCATGCCCTCGATTACCTTGCCGAACGCCGCATACTCACCATCGAGATGTGGTGCATCCTGATGCATGATGAAGAACTGGCTGCCTGCTGAGTCAGGTATCATGGTACGTGCCATTGAAAGTACACCGGCTGTGTGCTTTAAGTCATTTTTGAAGCCGTTGTGTGTGAACTCACCCTTGATTTCATAGCCTGGGCCACCTGTACCGTTTCCGTCCGGATCTCCGCCCTGGAGCATGAAGCCCTTGATTACACGGTGGAAGCATACTCCGTCATAGAAGTTGTGAATGATTAAGCTGATAAAGTTGTTTACTGTGTTTGGTGCGATTTCCGGATAAAGCTCCGCCTTGATTACATCGCCGTTTTCCATTGTGATTGTTACGATTGGATTCTGTGCCATTATTTTTCTCTCTTTCTTTTATAATATTATGAGGCCTGGAGAATATCCATTCCTCGCAATTATTAAATATCGACTTAATTTCTACCCGATTGATTTTACCTGATTTTACTTACTCAGTGCCTCGACCACCTTCGGAAACTCCATGAAGTGTGATGCCTTCACCAGTATGGTGTCGCCCTCCTTCACATATGAAATGAGCTCCTGTGTCATAGTCTCCCTATCCTCGAAATAGTGTATGTCTACATCGGATGATTTCTCTGCGGCTCCGGCTGCATATTCCTTTGCCAGCTCTCCTGCGGCGAATAGTGTGTGGATATTGTTCTCTCCAACTGCTTCTCCAACCTCATAGTGCAGCTTTTTCTCATCGCTTCCAAGCTCTCCCATGTCGCCAAGCACTGCTATTGTCCTGCCCTTTGCATGCGAAAGCACCTCGATAGAGGATTTCATGGATACAGGATTTGCATTGTAGCAGTCATCTATCACCGTCATGCCGTGTGTTTTGATGAAATTGGTACGGCCTGCGATTGTCTCTGCTTTCTCGATTCCTGACTTTATCTCAGCTATTGTGAGGCCAAGCTGCAATCCGACAGCCGCTGCCGCCATGGCATTGTATACATTGTGCTCACCCGGGATGTGGATGTGTGCATCGAACTCACCCTCCGTGGTGACAAAATGAGCCTTCATGCCGTCGAAGCCCAGGTTTTCAATATTTGTGGTATATACTGATTTATGAACGCCTGATGCTGATTCCTTGCCATAGTATATGGCAGGCTTTCCATTTACCGTCTGCACTGTGGCCAGCTTGTCGTCATCTGCATTCAGCACTGCGACCGCATCCGGCATCATATGCTCAAAGCACTCTGTCTTTGCTTTAAGCACACCATCCCTGTCGCCCAAAAACTCCAGATGGCAGTAACCGATATTGGTGATGACCATGACATCCGGGCAAGACATAGTAGAAAGTCTGTGCATCTCGCCAAAATCAGATATGCCCATCTCAAGCACTGCTACCTGATGGCTTTCCCTGATTCCGAAAATGGTGAGTGGCAGGCCTATCTCATTGTTGAAATTGCCTGCGGTCTTGTGGACGCTGTATTTCTGCTCAAGGACTGATGATATCATCTCCTTGGTGCTGGTCTTGCCGACACTTCCGGTGATACCCACCACCTTGATATCAAGGCTTTTTCTGTAAAATGCCGCGAGCTTTTTCATGGCATCGGTGGTTGATTCAACAAGCACATATGGGCCTGCCGGATCTGTAAGCTCATGCTCAGAGAGCACAATTGCCGCCCCCTGCTCAAACACAGTCGGAATAAATTTGTGGCCGTCCACCCTTTCTCCCTTTATCGGGATAAAAAGATAGCCCTCCTTCACCTGTCTGCTGTCTATGACGGCGCCGGTGATTGTCGTATCAAGCTGTGTCTCATCACCTATGTATGTGCCCCCGCAGGCCTTTGCGATATTTGCAAATGTAAGATTCTTCATGTACTTATCAGACATGCTACACCTCATATTTTTTCAAAGATATGTCAATCAGATGCTCACAGAGCTGATTAAAGCTCATACCGATAACCGCAGCCTCCTGTGGCAGAAGACTGGTCGGAGTCATGCCCGGCAGTGTGTTTGCCTCGAGGCAGAACATCTCATTTTTGTCATTGAGCAAAAAGTCTGAGCGTGAATATGTGTCAAGCCCGATAACACGCGCAACCTCCTCGGCATAGTGCTGCATATCCTTTGTCACCTGCTCAGGAAGCTCGGCCGGACATGTCTCTACTGTACTGCCCGCCTTGTATTTATTCTTATAATCGTAGAAGCCCTCCTTCGGTGCAATCTCTATAATAGGAAGAGCCTTGCCCTCGATAACGCCGACAGAGAACTCCCTGCCCTGTACAAATTCCTCGATAACCAGCTCATTTTCCCACTTGAAGGCATCGTCAAGTGCCGCCTTAAACTCTGCCGCATCCCTAACGATGGTGACACCGATGCTTGAACCACCGCAGCATGGCTTTACCACGCATGGAAGTGTCAGGTCAAGCTTTGTGATATCGTCCTGTCTGGTCGCTCTTGTCATGGAAATACCCTTTGGAGTAGGGATACCGTTTGCAAGGAAGAACTGCTTTGATGTCTCCTTGTTCATGGCGATGGCTGAGCTTAAATAATCGCTGCCTGTATATTTGACACCGAAGAGGTCAAATGCTGCCTGTATCTTTCCGTTCTCTCCGTTTTCTCCGTGAAGAGCCATGAAAACAATGTCCGCCATCTGACACATTTTGATGACATTTGGTCCGAAGAAGCAAGGTGACTGGTCCTTTCTGGAAGCCTTTACCTTTGCGAGGTCAGGTGCCTCTGTCGGAATATCGCTGACCTGCACGCTTATCTCGTCCGCGCGGTCAAATATACCTGTCAGATCCTCCTCCCTGTCACTATATCCCATAAATACATCCAATAATATAACTTTGTGGCCGTTCTCTTTGAGTGCCTTAGCTACCATGCTTCCTGTCTTGAAGGAAACATCTCTCTCTGTGCTGAGCCCTCCGGCAAGTACTACGATGTTCATTTTTGTCCTCTTTTCACATTAACTATATTTCTGATAACACTCCTAAATCCAATCAAATATATCGGCTCCGGTAAGTTATCAATTTCTAAAATTATAACACCATTTATATAAAAAAGAAAGACCGGTTAAACCGGTCAAAAAAGAAATTCCCTTATTTTTCATATATCTTATATAACGTCTCGGCTATCCAACAGCATAACCATTCTTACAAAAAGCTTCCTACCCTGTAAATCCTTCTGGTTCAACGTCTCTCCATACTTAAAAACCAATTGCCGGCACTGCCCTACTGTAAGGTCAGGATTGCCAAACAACAGAATCTTAAGTGCCTCGTTTTCAAGATATTTTTGTACGTTTGATACCTCAGCTAAAATATCTATGATATCTTCGTAATTAATTAGTCCCCTCTGCTCTCGAAATACCGTACTATACAAATATTCATAACCCTCCTTGTGCTCATTACTTTGATATTATAATTCTCGAGAACTTCTTTTTTTGCTTTCTTTCCCCTATTGCAAGACTCATTTTATTGCAATATTATTTTTCCATATCTTTCGTAAAATTTCTAGGTGCGTTTCGCGCCTGTGGATTCTATTATGTTAATTTCTGTAATATTTTTGCAACTTTTTGGTAATTTTTGACATATTTCGACAAAAACTATGTATGCATCAGCTTTTTTATGTTTAAATTTGCAAGTTTTACTTACGAAATTTTGGAATGATGATTTCGTACTATATTTTGTTTACTTAGTTAAAATAACCGTTCAGTTTCCAGGCTGGGGCGGTTATTTTTTTGTGGTCTTACTGCCATTGGAACCAATCGCATATCCAAGACCAAATGAGGTTAAACAGAGACTGAGCACTGCAATCAAAAAAACCGGCAGCCAACGGCTGCCGGTTTTCGATGAAAGAAAGGTTAAATTATGATGAAAAACAAGAGTTCTAACATTCCGGTTCGATAAGTCCGTATGTATGTCCTTTTCTCTTGTAGACTACATTTACTTCGTCATTCTCTGCATTTCTGAATACGAAGAAATCGTGGCCTGAGAGCTCCATCTGGATGCATGCATCCTCAGGATACATAGGCTTCATACCAAATCTCTTGGTACGGACAATCTTGATTTCCTCGTCCTCTGCATCGTCTGCCTCCACGAAATCATCCTGGAATATCGCCGGTGCATACTTCTTTGCGGAAATCTTAGTTCTGTATTTGCGAAGCTGTCTCTCGATTACTTCCTCTACGAGGTCAATTGATACGTACATATCATTGCTGACCTGCTCTGAACGGATAACATGTCCCTTTGCCGGGATAGTAACCTCGATTTTCTGTCTATCCTTTTCTACGCTGAGCGTAACATATACATCTGTGTCCGGTTTAAAAAACTTCTCCAGCTTTGACAGCTTCTCCTCTACTGCCTGCTTAAGTCCCTCTGTTAATTCGATGTTTCTTCCTGAAATTGTTATTCTCATGATGTCCAACCCCTTTGTCGTTTATTTGATACGTTGTCTGTATCATGTAAATATTATACCATAAATTTCTTTTTCATCAATCATTTTTATGCATTTTATATAAAAAATCAAGATTATATTTATGATTCGACGCGAAATCACTTGATTTCGTTATAATTAGGAATTTCATCAGGATAAAAAACATCAAGTCAGATGATTTTTTATACACTATCGTAGCGTCTCTATACTATCACAGCGCCTATGTTTTACCCAAGCGCCTCAAGCTGAGAGGAAAGCTCCTCCCACGCCTCCATATCTATAAGGATTTCTTCCTCGAGAGCGTCTATCTCGTTCTGGATTTCCGTGAGCTTTGAGTAGCTTGACTGATACTCCGGCTTCATAAGCTCGGCCTTGAGCTCATCGAGCTTTGCTTCCTTGACCGCCAGGTCCTCCTCGGCCTTTTTGACCTTTTTTTGTATCTTTGAGCGCTCCTTGCCCGGGTTGTAGTATGCCTTGCCGCCTGCCTGGGCTGCGCTATTTGCATTGGTGCTTTCGCCCACATTACCTGCTGCAGCGTTTTGTGACGTGCTCCGGTTTGCATCACTGCCGGTCTGACTGCCGCCGGTCTGACTGCTGCCGTTCTGGCTTATCGCGCCGCCAAATATCTCATTACCTCTGTATACATTTTTGCTCTCCGAAGCCTCCCTGTCGAGCTTTTCCTGATACTGCTCATAGCCAAACTGATAGAGATTGGTCGTTCCATCCTCGAACACAAGCAGCTGTGTGGCTACCTTTTTCACAAAATATCTGTCGTGTGATACAAAAATCAGTGTGCCCTTGTAGTCCTTAAGCATGCTCTCTAGCGTTTCCTTGCCTACGATATCCATATGGTTAGTTGGCTCATCGAGCACGAGCACGTTCGGTCTGGTCTTTAAAATCTTACAAAGCGCCAGTCTGACCTTTTCTCCTCCGGAGAGCATATTTACGTTCTTGAACACGTCCTCCCCAGAAAAAAGGAAGGCTCCGAGTGCATTTCTGGCCTCGGTTTCTGTAAGATTCGGATACTCATCCCAAAAATCATCGAGCACAGTCTTGTTGCTTGTATACATGGCCATCTGCTGGTCGAAATATCCTATCTGCACGTTGGTTCCAAAGCGGTACTCGCCTGAAAGTGCAGGGATCTTACCCACGATAGTCTTTAAAAATGTCGATTTTCCAAGTCCGTTTCCGCCGAGTATGCCAAGCTTTTCGCCTCTTTTCAAATCAAGCGACACTACGGAGAGCGGATGGTCATAGCCGATTGCAAGCTCTGATGTATAAAGCACATCGTTTCCGGTCTCCTTTTCGGGCTGGAAATTGGCATGGAAGGTCTTGTTGTCGTATTTGTCCGGCGCCTCGATAATCACCATGCGGTCGATAGCCTTCTGCTTTGACTGCGCCATGGCTGTCTTGGTCGGCTTGCCCTTGAAGCGCGTAACCATACGCTGCAAACGCTCTATCTCCTTCTGCTGGGCGATGTGATCCTTCATCTGCTTGTCGTAGTTTTCCTTTTTGCGGGCGATAAAATTGGTATAATTGCCCGGATAGCGCCTTGCTGTGCCGTACTCTATCTCGTATACCACATCTACAACATTGTCGAGAAACATACGGTCATGGGATACGACAACCACTGCCTTCGGGTACGACTTCAGATAGCCCTCAAGCCACTCAATCGTCGTGACATCGAGGTGGTTGGTCGGCTCGTCCAAAAGCAGTATGTCAGGCTTTGACAAAAGCAGCTTTATGAATGCTATCTTGGTCTGCTGACCTCCGGAAAAGTCACGGATTGGCTTTTTGCGCTCATCATCTGAGAAGCCGAACTTGCGGATCATGACCTCATATTCCTTCTCATAATAGTAGCCGCCATCATCCTTGAAGGCTTCCTCCATCGCGGTATATCTGGCTACCTTTTCATCGGAATAATCATGCTCGAGCTCTGCCGCCGCGCGCGCAAGCTCTGCCTTTCGCTCGTCCATTTTCACGAAGCATTTGCGCACCTCCTGCTCGAGTGTCACATCAGGATCATCAAACGCAATCTGCTTCAGATACCCTATCTCAGGGTTTCCTGCCTTTGCAATAAAGGCGCTCTCATCGCTGTCGAGCTTTTCCATCTCAACCTCGCCTGAAATGAGCTTTAAAAGTGTTGTCTTGCCACAGCCGTTTCTGCCGACTATCGCTATCTTTTCTGTGTTTCTGATTTCAAAATCTATACTATGCAAAATGACGTCGTCGCCAAATGCGACAGCGCCATTACTTATCTGGTAGAGCATATACTATCCTTTCATGCTTATGCCTGCTGCTTAATTGTTAGCCATAATGTAGTTGACAAACTGTGTTGCAGTACGTCCCGAAATACCACCGTGGCTGAGCTCCCACTTGTTTGCCTCCCTGCACAGCTCCTCGTCTGAAAGTGTACAGCCGCTCTTTCTCGCAAGCTCTGTTACAATGTTGAAGAACTCCTTCTGCGATGGCTTTGAGTAGCTGATTGTCACACCAAAACGGTTTACAAGTGACAGCTTCTCCTCAACCGTATCTGAGTGATGCTTGTCATTGCTGTTGTCCTGATCATTGCGGTCATTCCATGTCTCCTTGATCAGGTGACGGCGGTTAGAGGTTGCATAAATCAGTATGTTGTCAGGCTTTGTCTCCACGCCGCCCTCGATAACTGCCTTTAGGAACTTGTACTCAATCTCGTGCTCCTCGAATGAGAGGTCATCCATATATATGATAAATCTGTAGTTTCTGTTTTTGATTGCTGCGATAATCTTTGACAGATATTTAAACTGATGCTTGTATATCTCAATCATGCGCAGTCCGTCATCATAATACTGATTGACAATGGCCTTGATGCTTGTTGATTTTCCGGTTCCGCTGTCTCCGAAAAGCAGCACATTGTTGGCCTTTTTGCCCTGTACAAACGCTTCTGTATTGTCTGTGAGCTTTTTCTTCTGGATTTCATAACCGATCAGGTCATCGAGCATGACCGCATCCATATTGTTGATTGGCATGAAGGAGAAGCCACCGTCCAAATGCTCCTCAATCCTGAATGCCTTGTTGAGACCAAACATGCCGACCCCGTATGCCTTGTAAAAGCCTGTTACCACATCAAAGAACTCCTGCTCATCCTTAGCTGCCTCAAGCTTCTTGCTCAGCGCCCTTACCTTCTCGCTGACATTGTGATTGTACATAAGGTCCTTTTTCACAATGGCCTTATAATTGCTGATCTGTGTGAAGCAGTCGATTCCGAGTGCTGACTCGATTGGCTTGAAATCATAATCAAAAAGCTTCTTAAAAATCCTGAAATCGTTTGCCACAAGCCCATTTACGCTGCCATCGCTGGCTCCGACCTTCTCACAGGTGATGGAAAACGGATTCTCACTCATCATAAGGAAGAAAGTGAGATAGTTGTGCCACAGATTGTCATCAAAGCCATAGTCTGTCGCTACCTTTAAGATTCTCTTGACCTGTGTATTGATGTCACGCACAAGCTCTGTCTTGTTGTACTCGCCCACCTCAAACTGCTCAAAGAGCTGTCCCAATTTATAAAGTATCTCGTCCTGAGATAAATCTCCGTACATAAGTAATTTTGATATTTCCTGATACATGGCTGTTCCTCCTGGTTTTGCCTTGTTTTCGCTGCTAACATATGATTATAAACACTGCGCCACGATTTTGCAAGAGCTTGTGTGCCTGGTTTTCTTATTATACTACGGACTGAAATATGTGGAGCCAGTATGGCGCGGGGGAGGCTCTCATTCGAGCTAACGCTACGCAGCTAAGATACTGTACGAATTATGCTTTTTATGTTTTCTATGTCTGACGAAACCGTCGCTACTCGCCTTCCATGGCTCGATAGCTCCTTGACTTGCCCTCCATGGCAAGTCATTTCTGTACTTTAAAGCATAATTCTAAAGTATCTAACCTGCTTCGCTAGACGCTCTCACGAGAGCCTCCCCCGCGCCATACTGGCTCCACATATTTCAGTCCTCACACTACGACAATAATCCACCAAAAATTGTACCACAACGTAAGTGACACAAGCACCGGGCAGTGAGACGCACACCGTACTCCCGCTGGAGCGCATAGCGAAGTGTCTTAGAGTCTGTTGAATTATGCCTCAATAAACAGAAATGCCAAGCCATGGACGGCGGAGCTAAAACTCCACCTTTATTGTTGTGCCACGCCCCACCTCGCTGTCGAGCGTCAGCCCTGCATCATGCAGCTCCACTATATGCTTTACTATCGCAAGCCCAAGGCCTGTGCCGCCGGTCTCCTTCGAGCGGCTCTTGTCCACTCTGTAGAAGCGCTCAAAGACGCGCTCCTGCTGGTCCTTTGGGATGCCTATACCGTTGTCCTCGACCGTGAGAACTGTCTTGCCACCTAGCTTGTGTACCGTCACATTTACTGTACCGCCCTCGTTGTTGTAGCGGATAGCATTCTGGCAGAGATTCTCGACAAGCTCCGTGAGAAGCTGCCTGTTGCCGCGCACCATACAGTCAGTGCCGTCAAAATTGAGTGCTACGTTTCTCTGCTCGGCATTCACCTGTAGATTTTCCATGCAGTCCTTGACCAGACCGTACAGGTTAAGCTGCTCAAAGCCCTGCTGTGCCTCGCTTGAATCAAGCTCCGAGAGCTTTATGATATCATTGATTAAGGAAAGCAGGCGCTGTGCATTTCTTCTGATTTCAGTGGCAAAATGAATCTGCTGTTTCTTTTCGACCATGCCGTTTTCTATGAGCTCCGCGTAGCCGGAGATGGCTGTGAGCGGAGTCTTTAGCTCGTGTGACACATTGGCTGTGAAGTCCTGTCTGCTCTTTGCCGCGGCAAGCACGCCCTCATGCTGTATCCTTATCGCATTCATGAACGGCACGAGCTCCTTGTACTCTGTCTTTTTCTGGATGACAGAGGCCTGCTCCAGGTTTCCTGCGAGTGTCTCGATTGGCTTCATGAGCTTTCTGGTCAGGCTCTTGGCGAGAATCACACATATTCCTACTATGATAATCGTCACTATAAGCATGGCAGGTATACTGCTTGCAAACATGTTCCAGATACTTCTCGCTGCAATAGAAACACGCAGTACCGTTCCATCATTGAGCTTTATGGCATGATAGAAGGTATTGCTGTTCATGGTGGCTGATGTTCTCACGCTGTCTCCCGTACCTTTATCAAATGCTGATTCAACTTCCGGTCTATCGCCATGATTTTCAAGCTTTTTCACATCATTTTGATTGTCATAAAGCACTGTGCCGTCCTTGTCAATCCAGGTGACACGAATCCCCTCCACGTCAATCTGCGGGATTTCATTTATATCCTGTTTTAGTATTCCTGTGCTTTCTATTGTCTCTGCCATGACCTGCAGGTCTTCCTTTACCTGCTTCTGAAAGAGGTAATAGTTGATTACTGTCATGGAAACCATAGTGGCAATTGCTACCAAAAGTGCTGTTGCTACCAGATAGTAATTAATCTTCTTTTTCATGCTGTACGCTCCGCTTATGTATATTAGAAATCATTATAACAGCTATTATTCTATAACATAGCCCACATTTCTGACTGTCTTTATCCTGCTGCCATAGTCACCCAGCTTGTGGCGGAGTGTCTTTATGTGCATGTCCACTGTACGCGTCTCGCCCTCAAAGTCAGTATCCCAGACGCTTCTCATGATGACCTCCCTGGTCATGACTATGCCCTGACTGCCCATCAGAAGCCTTAAAAGCTCGTACTCCTTGTATGTAAGGTCAACCGGCTCATTGTTCACTGTAACCACATGGCGCTCATGGTCAATCACCAGGTCATCCAGCTTTAAAAGCTTCGGCTCCTCCTTCGCTGTTCTCCTGAGCAGTGCCTTTACTCTTGTGATAAGCTCCATGATTGAGAAAGGCTTTTTGATGTAATCATCTGCGCCTCCGTCAAGCCCTTTTATCATATCCATCTCTGTGGTCTTGGCTGTGACCATTATAATAGGAATATCCTGTGTAGCCGGACGTTTTCTGAGCTTTCTCACGATATCGTAGCCACTCTCATCCGGAAGCATCACGTCAAGCAGTATGAGGTCCGGTACGAGCTCATCCAGCTTCTTGTAAAATTCCTTTGCGTTTTTAAATGCACTGACGATGTAATTACTGTTTTTTAAAGCAATAGTCTCTATCTCACGTATGCTCTCGTCGTCCTCTACAATATAAATAAGTGCCATAGCTTTCTCCATTTCAAAAAATCCCATGTAAAATTTTTACCTGCTTTTTACTTTCGATTATACATTACTAATGTAAAACAGACGATGGTTTTATGTAAAATTTATGTAAAATCCATCGTCTGTATCAATTTTGTCTGTATATAACTATGATTTAATTTTTAAGCATAAAGATTAAATCATGATTTGTGAACCTTGTCATCAAGCGCAAACTCAACCCACTCAACAATATTTGTCGCATGGTCTCCGATACGCTCAAAGTATTTTGCAACCATGAGAAGATCCTCTGCCTGCTCACCATCCTCCGGATGCTCCCTGATGAAATCAATAAGCTCAGCCTTTACCTTATCAAAAAGCTCATCAACCACATCATCCTGCTTCGTCACTATGTGAGCCTTGTCATTGTTCTTCTCAACATATGCCTCGATTGCCCTGATAAGCATAAGCATTGTCTCTGAAGCCATGCTTTTGACATGCTCTATATTGACCCTGTATGGCTTGTCACTGCTCATCAAAATGGTCATCTCGCTGATATCGGCTGCGTGGTCTCCTATACGCTCCATATCAGTAACCATCTTCATCGCTGCAGAAATTGTTCTAAGATCTCTTGCTACAGGCTGCTGCTGCATGAGCAGATTAAAGCACAGGCTCTCTATCTTTTTCTGCTCTCTGTCTATCTCTGAATCGCCCTCCATGATGGCTTTGGCGCTATCGGCATCCTGATGTATAAATGCCTCGATTGCTTTCTGGATTGACTCCTCAATCATGCTTCCATCGATTCTGACGTTGTCAACCAGATCATTCATTCTGTTGATGCACTTTAAAAATGTAGACTTACCACATCCTGACGGTCCGATCAGCGCTGTCACGCTGTTTTCTTTTATGTCCATATTGACACCATGCAGTGCATGATTCTGGCCATAATACAGATTCAGGTCGCGAACCTGAATTTTGATTTTTTTCTCCATTTGTATCTCCTGCAACATGTAATAAATTTCTTGTCTTCGAGAATACATTATATGGATGCTTTGTAAAATGCTCTATCAGATGTATGTAAAATCTGTGTCAAATTTTTACATGAATAAATTATTCACACTGTTTGTATTTATTGTTTGTATTTATTATTTGTATACACTATTTATATGCTTTATAGTCGGCTTTATTAAAGTATTGTCTGGTTAAAGTATTGTATCTTTAATAATTAGTAGCTTTTCCATTATCCTGTCTGCATCAATATTTGAATAATTGATAATAAACTGATGCCTGTCTTCCTTTGGCTTACTCAGATTGAAATAGGTAATCGCCTGAAGCTTTATACCTTTTTTCAATAGCAGCTCTTCAACTGTTTTGTCCGGAAGGTTCGTGTCAAACTGTATGATAAAATGCAGTCCGGAGTCATTTTCTATTACCCTGCATTCCTTTTCAGTGAAGCAGCCTTTTATGGACGAAAGCACGCTCTGGCGCTTTCTGCCGTAGTGCAGTCTCATCCTGTTTATGTGCTTTTCAAAATAGCCCTCGCTGATAAATCGTGCCAGCGTATACTGCTCGAAGGTGGATACCGTACATGAGTAAAATGAAAGCCTCCTGTAAAACTCATTTGCCAGATGCTCCGGCAGCACCATGTAGCTGATTCGTATGGTGGATGTGAGAGATTTTGAAAATGTATTTATATAGATGACCTTTTCGCACGCATCTATCGAGAGGATGGGCGGTATCGGGTGTCCGTTCATGCGAAACTCACTGTCATAATCATCCTCTATGATGTATCTGTCGCTGCTCTCGTTGGCCCATGCCAAAAGCTCATAGCGGCGGTTCACAGGCATCGTGATTCCTGTCGGAAAATGGTGTGTCGGGCTGATATGTGCTATCTGCGCGTTCGCTTTCTTTATAAGCTCCACGCTGATGCCCTGCTCATCCATCTGCACCGGCAGGCATTTTGCATTGTTGCACTCGTATATCTGGCTGATTTTCTTATAGCCCGGATCCTCCACGCAGTATACCTTGTCCGTACCCAAAAGCTTCACAAGCAGTCCGTACAGATACTCTGTTCCCGCTCCGACTATTATCTGGTCCGGGTCCACATTCATACCGCGAAACGATGACAGATGGCTTGCTATCGCTTCCCGAAGCTCTCTCACTCCGCCACACGGCGACACCGACAAAAGCTCATGTTCCCTAAGGGAAATCGTCTCTCGCATGAGCTTTGCCCATATGGAAAACGGAAAGTTACCCGAGTCTGTCCTGTTTGATGAGAAGTCAAATATGCTTTCATCCTGCTCAGGCGGCAGCTTTATGCTAAGCTCCTTCTGCACCGGTGCCTTGATTACCCTGATATCTGACACATCGGCTATGAAATAGCCCCTCTTTGGTCTTGCAAACATATAGCCCTCGCCTATCAACTGGTCATATGCATTTTCAACCGTAATGGTACTAATCCCCAGATTCTTGGCGAGGGTACGCTTTGATGGCATTTTCTCCCCGGAGCTTAATTTTCCCTGTGATATATCGTTTTTGATGCACTCATACAGGCATTTGTAGAGTGGTCCGTCTGTTTTTGTGAGGTCGTAGGTCAGCATTTGATTCACCGCTTTCTGGCATTTTTATTTTCCTTATTTTGAATATTTTAATATTACCAGATGTGGCGTATTATTGCAACCATGATATGCGGCTGGTGTGAGCAAATGTATCGCGGTGGCGCAGGTGGCGAGTACACTCTCGTGAGAGCGCATAGCGGAGCTGCTTAGATACTGTTGAATTATGCCCAAGAAAACCAGAAATGCACCGGCATGGAAGCCGGGGCAAGGAGCTATCGAGCCATGGAGGGCGAGTAGCGACGGTTTCGTCTGCCATAGAAAACCTATAAGGCATAATTCTTACAGTATCTTGGCAGCAAAGCGTAGTGAACACGAGAGTGTACTCGCCGCCTGCGCCACCTAAACATATCTGCTTACGCCTGACTACTTTCGTCATATAAATGATTAAAGGGACAAAATACCTTTTGACCCTCATATCATATAAATTGATGCAAAAATACAAATGCAAAAAACAAAAGGAGATTTAACAAATGGAGAACAATAAGAATACTCAATACGAACTCAACAAAGGTCTTGCGCAGATGCTAAAAGGCGGTGTCATCATGGATGTCACGACTCCGGAGCAGGCCAGGATTGCCGAGGCTGCCGGTGCATGTGCTGTTATGGCGCTTGAGAGAATCCCTGCTGATATAAGAGCCGCAGGCGGTGTTTCGAGAATGAGCGATCCTAAGATGATTAAAGGCATTCAGGAGGCTGTCAGCATTCCCGTCATGGCAAAGTGCCGTATCGGTCACTTCGTGGAGGCTCAGGTGCTCGAGGCTATCGAGATTGACTATATTGATGAGTCTGAGGTGCTTTCACCTGCTGATGATGTGTACCATATCAATAAGAGAGATTTCAAGGTGCCTTTCGTATGTGGTGCAAGAGATCTCGGTGAGGCACTCCGCCGTATCAACGAGGGAGCTTCCATGATCCGTACAAAGGGTGAGCCCGGTACAGGTGATATCGTGCAGGCTGTCAGACATATGAGAAAGATGAATTCTGAGATTGCAAAGCTTACTTCCATGCGTGAGGATGAGCTTTTCGAGGCAGCTAAAAATCTTCAGGTGCCTTTCGAGCTGGTTAAGTTTGTTCATGACAACGGCAAACTTCCGGTTGTAAACTTTGCGGCAGGCGGTGTGGCTACTCCGGCTGATGCGGCTCTTATGATGCAGCTCGGTGCTGAGGGTGTGTTCGTCGGTTCAGGTATCTTCAAATCAGGCGATCCTGCCAAGAGAGCTGCCGCTATCGTAAAGGCTGTGACAAACTTTACTGATGCAAAGCTCATCGCAGAGCTTTCTGAGGATCTCGGTGAGGCTATGGTCGGAATCAACGAAAACGAGATTAAAATCATCATGGAAGAAAGAGGCAAATAAAATGAAATCAGGACTTAAGATTGGTGTTTTAGCCGTTCAGGGAGCGTTTATTGAGCACAAGCGCATGCTTGAATCTTTAGGCTGTGAGTGTGTAGAGCTGCGCCAGAAATCAGATATCTGTGACTTAGACGGACTCGTGCTGCCTGGAGGTGAGAGCACTGTGCAGGGCAAACTGCTCCGTGAACTTGATATGTTTGATGAGCTTAAGGGAAGAATCGCAAACGGACTTCCGGTGCTTGCAACCTGCGCCGGTCTTATCCTTTTAGCTTCACATATCAGCAACGATGACAACGTATATTTCGGCACTCTGCCTGTCACTGTTAAAAGAAATGCCTACGGCAGACAGCTTGGAAGCTTTGAGGCCACAGCAAGGTTTGACAATAGCTTTGACTTTACCATGACATTTATCAGGGCGCCTTACGTGGAAGCTATTGATGCTTCAGCAAAGAATGATGTGCGTGTACTCGCAGAGTATGACGGCAAAATTGTCGGTGTGCAGTATAAGAACCAGATTGGGCTGGCTTTTCATCCGGAGCTTGATGATGATACACGGATTCATGAGAGGTTTTTGGAGATGATATGATTATTCAGGAATGTTATTATAATTTGTAATAGCATTCCTTCTTGTTTTCTATTTATATTTTTATTGCCATATCATTTTTCATCATTTATAATTATATATCATGTGTTTCAACACTATTATCCGGAGGGGTTATGAAAATTTTAATTAGTAGGGAACAATTGGAGCTTTTACTTGAAAAAAAGCGCGATTTTATAGGCAAAAAGATAACAATAGATACAATTATAGCAGGTATATCTTTCTTAATATCAGTATGGACAGCAAACTATGAAACCATATGGATCATCCCGGGAATTGTATTTAAAACTATATTTTGTGTTATCGGAATTGTTTACATGATAAAAATAATATATGATATTATTGATTTCAAAAACAATAATTACACTCACACAGACTTATTGAGAGATATAGAAGGATTGGACATGATACAGCATAATCATACATTAATTATAATCAAAAACAGTGCCCCTGGCATAAAAACAAAATATCTTACATATTATGATGAAAGATGGGACTGTAAGCTGTTTCCCAATTTAAAAACCGCAGATAAAGACAATGAAGCCTTTATCATCAATAATTTATCAAATGACTTAGGTATACCCAAAAAAGAAATCAAATGCAAATATATATCATCCAGAGTACAGGAAAAATATTCCGTAAGCCATAACGAAAACAGAGTGTATAACCATAGGCTGTACGAAGTAGAATTTAAAAATATTCCAAAAATAATGAATAAAAACGACTTTTCTATTAACTCCCGACACTATTATTGGATGACAATTAGTGAAATGGAAAAAGACGATAATATAATGAAAAAGAATATGGAAGTAGTTGATTTTGTAAAAGAATGCGAAAAATAATTTTTTAGGCCGGGGCATCTGCCCCGGCTTTTATTGTTTCTTATGTCTTATAAGTTCAATATATAATATGATTAGACGGTCAATAGGTATCATAATATTGTTTTAAAAAGCCTAAAACTCCAGAGTCACCTTAAAAAGATCGCCATCCACAGTCAGCTCCAAAGTACCATTCATGAGCTTCATGAGACTTTCTGCAATAGACAGTCCAAGTCCGCTGCCCTCGGTATTTCGCGAGCTGTCTCCTCTGACAAAACGCTCCTTAAGCTCATCGCTTGAAATATTAAGCGGTGTAGCTGATACATTCTTGAAGGTTATGATGGCTCCGCTGTCCTTTGGAATGATGTCAATGTACACTCTCGTGCCCGGCTGGGCATATTTGTTGATGTTGTTCATCAGATTATCAAACACTCTCCACAGATGTCGTCCATCTGCCTGAATCATGACAGGTGTAACGTCATTTTTGATAATTAAATCAAGATTATTTTTCTCGAATTTTTCTTTGTATTCCCCGGCTACCTGTGACAGCATAACAGCCGCATCCAGTTCCTCCAGCTCTACGTTCATGCTGCCGGTAGATGCTTTTGAAGCTTCAAGTAAATCCTGAATTAATTTTTTCAGACGTGATGACTGTCTGTCGAGAACGTCAAGATATTCGCGTACCTTCTCGTTATCTATATCCTCCTTCTGCAACAGGTCCACATAATTGATAATGGAGGTGAGCGGTGTCTTGATATCATGCGACACATTTGTGATGAGCTCCGTCCTGAAGCGCTCGCTCTTCATTTTTTCAGAGACCGCAGCCTCTATTCCATTGCTCACATTGTTCAAATCCTCTCCATGCTTTCTGAAAAACAGCATGAGTCTTGACGTATCAACCGGCTGTGAAAAATCACCATTTGCTATAGCCTTTGCGGCGCATCTTATCCTGTCATACTGCATGATAAATGCGATAAGCAGCGCAAGCTCTATAAGCTTTATAATAAATACAAAGCCAATAAGCTCCATGCAAAAGCCTATAAGCTCAAGCAGACATAAAAGGCCGAATGCCAGCATACTAATCAGAAACAGCGGTACATTTCTTTCTATCCATGAAAAGCCGTATCTGATTGGGGCAAATACCATTCTGCATAGCTTTTTGACAGGCTTTAAGAAAAAACTCACAACATAGTAGCACAGTGTATGCTTCCAGAACTCATGTGCCCTGATTCTTACGTATGTTGACAGGATTGCTTCAAGCGAAACCATGGTTGCTGCCAGACAAATGAGTGCCACCACCGGAAGCTGCTTTATAAGTAAAAAGCCTGCCGGAAATACCATAAAGTCTGCTAGCATTGTCACACCAAGCATCACCTCATACGGCAGCCTGTCATATAATCGTAATTTAATTTCCTCTGACTCTGCACGTTTTCCGGCAACTGCCAGCAGATATCCCGCTGTAATCACAAAACCAAGTATAAATACGACAAACAATACACTCAAATGAGCCTCTGTAAATTCCATGACGTCAAGTAAGCTGTCTGCCTGATTGAAGTAATCGCCCTTTTCCTGAAGCTGCTGCGGAAGCTTTGCATACACATAATAGTACTCAGGCTGCTCTTCCGTTTGGGTGTATGGATAGTACACAATTCCGGTATCCGATATATTAAAGGTATCCGGTAAAAGCTCATAGCTCTCATTCACCTGCTCCACAACTTTTATGATTTCATAACGGTCATAATAAATATCCTCATCATAATCGTAGTAAGAGCCGTCACTTTCAAAGCCCGAATTATCGTTATCCCCCAGATTCATGCCACACTTTATATGATTTCCTTTTTCATCGTAGCACTTTACATTTTTCCACTCGGTGAAGCCTGTAATATCGAGCGACTGGCCTGTAAACATCTCCTCGTAGGCAAAGTAATTATTTCCATTCTCATCAGTTTTCTCAACTGCCTTATATAAGCCAAGCGAGCTGTTATCGTTAGAGCCTGTCATCACCCTCACCTTTGGAATGACATAAGCTGTACCATCATTCAGGCACAGATAAAAGAGCCCATTTGTCCTGGAATACATGATTGAGCTGATTCTCTCACTGTTCATATCGTTTGATGCATCGTCTGACTCTTCATAGCTGCCACTCATTGCATCCCACAGATTTGATAGCCTGTTCCGCGTTAAGTTCTTTACCTTGTAGCTAAAAATAAAATCCGGATTTGATATTTCGTCCACACTTGAATACACCTTTGCTGCATCAGATTTTACATCTACCTTGTCCTCTGATGTTTCATTGCTCTTTACCACTGCGGCCTGCAGATTGGTATCATTAGTCATCTGCGAAAATGCAGTGTCATCACCGGATTCATAGTTGTACACCATCTGTCTGCTATAGGCTGCTGCAATATTCGCTTGAATCTCATCCCTTAGCTGTGCTGTACTTTCATAATTGTTTGTATACACTGCAACTATCGTTGTTACAACAAGCCCTGCCGCCATGACCGAGCACACTATAAATGCTACAAGCTTAAGCCACAGATTCCTTGATATTTTTTTCATATCATTCACCTTCCATTTTATAGTGCTTCACTTGACAAAGCTGTATCAAGCATGCACCTATTCAGCGTCAATTTTGTATCCGCGACCCCAGATGACCTTTAAGTATCTTGGCTCAGCCGGATTTATCTCAACCTTTTCTCTGAGATGACGGATATGTACCGCCACCGTGTTTTCTGTCCCATACGGCTCATCCTTCCAGACCTTTGCATATATCTGATTCGGCGAATACACCTCGCCCGGATGCTCCATGAGAAGCTTCAAAATATCGTACTCTGTACGTGTGAGATTTGCTGCCTCGCCATCAACTGTCACTGTCTTTGATTTGTCATCCAGCTCAATGCCGCCGATTACCAGCTTTCCTGCGCTTGTATTGCCTGCGCCAAGAAGCATGTATCTCCTGATCTGCGACTTCACCCTTGCCTGCAGCTCTACCGGGTTAAACGGTTTTGTCACATAGTCGTCTGCTCCGACCGTGAGCCCGAGTACCTTGTCAGTGTCCTCACTTTTGGCAGTGAGCAGTATGACCGGCACATTAGAGATTTTTCTGATTTCCACCATCGCCTCTATGCCGTCCATGACAGGCATCATGATATCCATCAGAACAAGATGCACGTCATTGTGCTTTACTATGTCGAGCGCTTCCATGCCGTTTCGCGCCGGGATTACCTCGTAGCCATCGCTGGTCAAATAAATGCTGATTGCTGATACAATGTCTTTCTCATCATCACATACTAATACTTTATACATAATTGCCTCCGGAAGTTTTATGTTGGTCTTATTGTATCAATTGTAACATTAAAATCCAATTATGTAACACATTAAGATTTGTTTAAGAAATAATCTTAATGAAACTCAAAAGAAGCTCCGATTTACTGATATCAAATCGAAGCTTCTTTTCTTAGTTTGATTATTATATTGGTTATTTACTACATACGTTAATTTATTATTATGATTAAAGGGGTAAAATACTTTTTGGCCCTCATATCATTATAATAACCGGTTGATTTGTTTACTTCGCCTGGAATTTCTTTGCCAGCACCTTTGTCAGTATATTGATAAGGAATACGATTACGAGAAGCACAACCGCAATTCCAAATGCCTGGTCGAATTTTCCTTCACTTGTCGCTGCAAGGTAGAGCTTGATGGTAAGTGTTCCACCCGACTGCATTATCTTTGAGAAATAACCGCTGGCAACCTTTGGAAGCATTCCTGCACTTCCTGCTGTAAAAAGGAGTGCTGCTGACTCACCTACTATTCGGCCGATTGCAAGGATAACACCTGTGATGATTCCCGGCATGGCTGACGGCAGCAGAATGGTGCGGATAGTGTGCCATTTTCCGGCTCCAAGTCCGACTGCCCCATGTCTGTAGCTGTCCGGTACAGTTTTCAGCGCCTCCTGTGTATTTCTTGTGATGAGAGGCAGCACCATGAGTGTCAGTGTCAGTGAGCCTGTCAGTATACTGTAGCCAAAGCCTATTGTCTGTCCAAAGAACATCATTCCGAAGAGACCGAAGATGATTGACGGTATTCCTGCAAGTGTCTCTGTGGCAAACTCTATTGTGGATACGAGCTTACCCGGCTTTGCATACTCATTCAAGTACACGGCTGCTCCCACTCCGACAGGAGTTGCTATGAGCATGGTAATAATTATGATGTAAAGTGTATTGAGCAGGTTTCCCGCTATTCCAACGGTACCTCTTAATACAGATGTCTCGCTGGTCAGAAACTGCCAATTTACCTGGCCGATTCCCCTGACAAATACATATATGATGATTCCCGCAAGCAGCACTACCGATAATGCTGCACACAGATATATGAAAAAATATACTACATCATCGCCTATTCTGCGGCGTTTTCCATTTATACTAGTCATTTTCCACAGCTCCTTTCTTTTTGAGTTTCATAAGGGTGAGGTTGATTATCATGATAAACACAAAAAGCACAAGACCTACTGAGAAAAGCACCTGTCTGTGGAGTCCGCTGGCGTATCCCATCTCGCTGACGAGCTGTGTGGTAAGGAAACGCACTGAGTTGAACGGAAGTGGAAAGCTTACCGTTCCACCGGCTACCATGTTGATAGCCATCGCTTCTCCGAGCGCACGACCTATTCCGAGCACAATTCCTGTCATGATTCCTGACTTTGCTGCAGGAACCGTCACTTTAAATATTGTCTGTATCTTTGTTGCTCCAAGAGCAAGGGATGCCGCTCTCATCTGCTGCGGTACTGCCTGTATTGATGATACGCTCATGTTGATTACCGTAGGAAGAATCATGATTGCAAGCACTATGATTGCTGCAAACAGATTTGATCCGCCGGTAAACTGATGTGTTGCTGAGTTTGCAAAAATGTGTTTCTCCAGCTTGTATAATACCGGATTAAGTATCATAAGTCCCAAAAGTCCATAGATTACTGATGGAATGGCTGCAAGCAGCTCTACTGCCGGCTGCACTACTGCTGAGAGCTTTTTGTTTGACACCTCAGTGAGAAATACTGCCGTAAGAAGAGCAATCGGTACTCCTATGAGTATAGATACTGCTGTTCCTATGATGGATGTGAGGATTATGTACAATATTCCGTAGCTTGGGTCTGCCGCTGTCGGCGCCCATTTTGTTCCGAATAAAAGGTTTAACACTCCGACCTTGAAAAATGCCGGTGCGCCTTTAAGGAACATATAAATTGTTATTGATAATACTGCGAATATTGCCACAACCGCACATACCGTGAATATTATTTTGGCAACATTCTCTACTATGGATTTATGTTTCATTTGATACTCCTTGTTTCAAAAAGTTCCCCAGGAAACCTGCCATTTCCTGAGGAAACCCTGTATCTTATCGATATGTATTAATACTGATGTCTAATATCGATGTCTGTATTTTATATTATTTTTATACTTATACTTACTAGCGATGTCTCGTATCGATGTCTGTATTTTTGTATTATTTTTATACTTATACTTACTAGTTATGTCTCGTATCAATGTCTGTATTTCGTATCATTTTTTATACTTATACTTACTAGTTATGTCTCGCATCGATGTCTGTATTTTGTATCATTACTATGACCGATAATTTCTACTGTGAGAGGATAAGGCCTACCTTCTTGATAACTGCCTGTCCCTCATCTGAGTTTACATAGTCAAACCAAGCTTTAACAATATCGTTCTGCTCGTCAATCTTGCCCTTTGTAGCCATTACGAATGGACGAGAAAGGAGATATTTGCCTGCTACAATGTTTTCCTCTGTTGCCTCTACTCCGTCAATTTTCATTGCTGTTACTGTATCATCAAGCACGTCAAGTGAAACATATCCGATTGCTCCCGGTGTTGAGCCTACCTTTGCAAGAACTGCTCCTGTTGAGTCAAGCTCCTGTGCATATTTGCACTGATCCTTTACATCAAGAAGCTCCTCGAAGGCTCCTCTTGTACCTGAAGCTGCCTCACGGCCGATTGCTACGATTGCCTCATCTTTTCCACCAAGGTCTTTCCAGTTTGAAATCTCACCTGTGTAGATTTTCTTTAAGTCATCTGATGTAAGCTCTGTTACTGAGTTGTCCTTGTCTGTGATTACTGCGATTCCGTCGATTGCTACGATGTTTTCCTCAACACCGTTTGCTTTCTCATCATCTGTAAGTGCTCTTGAAGAATCTCCGATATCTACGCTTCCTGCTGTTACTGACTCGATTCCTGAACCAGAACCTGTATACTCAACTGTTACTGTTACTCCAGGGGTTTTCTCCATGAATGACTCCTTGAGTGCCTCACAAAGCTTCTCCATTGAAGTACTTCCTGCAAGTGAAAGTGAACCGCTTAAGTTCTCATTTGATGTACCTTCATCTGCGCTCTTATCTGCGCTTGTATCTGCATTGTTGTCTGCTCCGTCTGAGCTTGAGCCACATCCTGTAAATGCTGCTGTCATCATTGTTGCAGCAGTTGCTAAAACTAAAAGTTTTTTCATACGATTTTTCATTTTAATTTCCTCTTTCATTTCTTTCTTGAATTTGTTTCTTTGTTTGTTACAACTGATATAGTAATGGGGAAATGTAAAATGCAAAATCATTAGTGTGTAAAATGCATGTAAAAAAATATTTTTAATCTACAATACGATTATAAATTCATATCCTCCGGTGGCTGTACATCTGTTCTGCCGTATGGTGGCTCTTTGAGCGTGGAAGTCCCTTTATTTGTACTTTCATCTGCTGTATTGCCGAATGTATCTGTGTTTGCGTTTTCTGTTCTAAAAGATCCGGGAATGTTCCTCCGTTTCCGGCAATCAGCTTAGGACGTGCATCCAACGCCTCATTTGTACTTATATAGTTTGCGATGTTTATCGTGCCTACAATTGCAATAAGAACAATTGAAACTCATAATATTGCTATGGCTATAAATTTTCTACGTAATTTTTTGAGCATTTTATCATCTGCACATTTTTTCTATTTCATGTTCTACATCCATTGGGTCCAATGGACTTTCCGCTGTTTCATATGTCAATATAAGATTTTTTCCCTGATAATATCCATTTTCGTTATATTTCATTATCTTTCGATAAACTTTGTTTCGATAATCAGGATTGTCTATCAAGCCAAGATGCTCCCACAGAATTATGTCGCCATTTTTCTTCTCAACCGTAAAATCGGGATAATAAATAACATCTGAGATTTTAATCGCCTTCTCGTACTCAAACTTTATATTATTATCATACAAGGCTGTCGCAATAATTACTTCTGATTTTGACCGCACTATAATTCCCATTTTAGTATAAAATTTGAGAGCTTCAGGGTTAGGAACCTGTGTCTCTTCATTTTCCTTCTTATCAACTGCTAAAAGTATACTGCTATAATGCTTTTGCTTTAACATTTTCTGGGCATAATCCGTTTTATATTTTTTCCGAGCCTTCCTGTTTGTCTCAAGTAGTCTGAGCTCATTTATTGTGTCCTTCAGATAAAGCTCCAGATATTTTTTATTGACAAGATTTTTGATTTCTTTATCATTTTTCTTTGATAAATACTCTCTTCTGCCATTTTTCCAAACATACCATTTAACATTTCCATCCTTTTGTGTTGGATAGATTGTCCCTTCCTCAGTGATGGTCTCCAGCCTTTCCTGAATCTCTAATATCTCACCTTCCAACCATTGGATTCTATTATCTATTGAACTTATTTTATTTTCCTCCTAACTCTTTGCATCATGTGATGCCATGTATGTGATTCTAACAGTAATTCAATTGTTTTTGTGGGGAATATGATAAATGAAAGCTGTCATTTATCTTCAAAAGTGGAGATTATGGTCTCCATTTGTTTGATAGCACCATATAAATATAGAAACCGACTATAGTTTGGAGCTGTTTTGCGGATTTCTGCGGTTTCAGCTACTTTTTTTCTGCTTTTTTCCGAATTTTTGGGCGGGTTTGGGGTGCTGTTTCGGGAATTTCTGCGGTTTCAGCTACTTTTTTCTACTTTTTTCCGGATTTTTGGGCGGGTTTGGGGTGCTGTTTCGGGGATTTCTGCGGTTTCAGCTACTTTTTCCTGCTTTTTTCCGGATTTTTGGCGGGGTTTGGGGTGCTGTTTTAGAAATTTTAGGAATTTCAGCTCCACAAGACCCGCTTTCTATGCTATCAACCTATGGCTATTGTACATTATGATAATTTAAAAATCCAGCATTTTCTAAATAAAAAGACAAAAAAAGTGAATTTTCAGAAAAAATAAAAATAATTACTGCTCAAGATTCATAGATGCCCCTGCCATATGGAAACATTTCTACCCAAATATTATGATTAAAGGGTCAAAAGGTATCATCGATGCCCGCCTGCATGCAATTCGATGTATCCCTTAGTGACCCGCACTACACCGAGAAAGTAACAGTTTGCTGCGAGGACGCAGAAAATTAGCGGATTTCGAGGTGTAGTCAGATTACGGGAATGCGTAACATGTAGTAATCTGATTAATAATAAATGAGGGGCAAAATACCTTTTGCCCCTCATATCATTATTATCTTGTATGAATAAAATAAACTATGCATTATTGCTTTCTATGAATGAAATAAACTATGCATTATTACTTTCTATGAATAAAATAAACTATGCATTATTGCTTTCTATGAATAAAATAAACCATGCATTATTGCTTTCTATGAATGAAATAAACTATGCATTATTGCTTTCTATGAATGAAATAAACTCAGCAGCATTTCTCGGTTTTGAGAAATAATAGCCCTGAATGTAATCTATTCCAAGCTCATCCAGCTTTGCAAACTGCTCCTTCTCCTCAATTCCCTCAGAAACAATCTCAAGCTTTAGCTTTTGAATCATGCCCATTGCGGCATCCATAACCGGCTTGCCCTTTCCATTGTCGAAATACGCATTTGTCATGCCTCTGTCAAATTTCACAATGTCAATCGGCATATCAACAATATAGCTTAAATTTGACTGACCTGTGCCAAAATCATCCAGCGCAAACCTCACTCCCACCTTACGCAGGGCATTCATATTATCAAGCAGTATCTTTTTTTCAGTGATAGATGCAGACTCTGTAATCTCAAGCACAATATCTTTTGCATCCACATGATATTTCTCCATAATTGCAATAAAATCCTGCGCTAAATGCTCATAGGCACACTGCACCACTGACAGATTGCATTCAATATACTCAAGTCCCATTGCATGTATATCATGCTGTACAATAAATCTGCACACCATCTCAAACACGCGCTCTCCAAGCCGTAGAATGAGTCCCCGCTTCTCAGCCACAGAAATAAATCTGCCCGAAGGTATGATATTTCCCTCACGCGACCTTATTCTGACAAGTGCCTCCGCAGAAGTGAATTTATGTGTTTTAGTATTATAAATAGGCTGGTAAAATACTTCAACACGATTATCGCGCAATGCCTCTATTATCTCATTCTCAATCGAATTTTCATCATATATGTGCTCAATAACCGCATTATTAATTAGCATCACGCCACGCCCTGTAAACTCAGCTCTGTTACGCTTGGCATATTGAAAAAGCCCCAGTATATCCGATGGTCTCCGCACAATCTCAGTAGACCTTAGATAATATATCTCCCCAAACAGCATCGTCATATTGTCACCGCCCCATGGCTTGTCGAACCTGCGTTCCAATATTCCGATTGTTTTTTCTGCACAATCAATATTCTCAAAAACCAGAAGATACTCGTTTGCCGAGCTCCTAAAAACATAATTATCAGGTATATTTTTTATAAATGAAACAACCTCAAAAAAAATACTGTTTTCCATCTTGCTGGAAAAAACCTCATTTCCGTTGCTGCCGTAACGAACACACACTATCGATACGTCCTTTCCCTTTCCATATACCTCCTTCATGTATTCAAAAAAAGCATTGAGGTTGAAAAAGCCTGTATCTCTGTCAATATTTGCCATCGGATTCTCAAGCATAATAAAAATTACAAGCACACCTATCATACTTGCAAAGCCAACAATCAATAATTTATTATTAATAAACTGAATAACCGCCGCCGAAAACATAAGGATCACCCAGACCAGCATACTCTTTCTTCTTCTTGAGTTTATAACCTGCCTGTATTTTTGGGTCAGCAGCAAAATAAGCCCCAACAGAGTTACTGTTACCGCATATGTTATAAGAACTGCCGGACCATACGTATAAACTATATTATCGGAATTATAAATTTTAATCGGTACGACCATTATCAGAATGTCGGTTAAAATTCCAAATATCCACAACCGCTTTATCCACTTGCACTCAAGCTCTTTTTTTCTGAAAATATCCACACAAATATACCAGAATGCCACTATGGCAACCCATGTAACCGTCAAGAGGTACAATTTGCAAATAAAATTTGTAACTGCGAGAGGATATCCGTCCCTTTTTTCAATTGCAACAAGCGAAAAAATATCGAAGAAAAGTGACAGCATGCCTGCAATCCATACCTCAACAAATGCCCGCGATGTGTGTAATATAATCTTTTTCTGTGAAACATAAAAATATATTATAACAAACATTACCGCTATGGCACACATTTGTGAAACAATATTCATATCCCCTATTTCCTGTCTCTTTCTTAAAACAAACCAATACGTTAGTACTATATTACCACCATTTTATCAATAACGCAATATATTACTTTGATTTTCAAAGAACTAAAATAAAAAACACGCTATGCGCGTGTTCTAAAATGAAATAGCCGATAACTATTCTGATATATTCATAAATAAATCGGCGTGACAAGATTCGAACTTGCGACCTCTACGTCCCGAACGTAGCGCTCTACCAAACTGAGCCACACGCCGTCTGCAATTTGTTTTGCAACTATTAAATAATATCACAATGTAATAATTTTGTCTACCCCATAATATATATTTGTGATATTATTTATGCTGTAATTTGTTAAAAGTTTTGCAATAATTTACACTGATGTGCCCAGCCTAACAACGGGGTGTCATGCCTGTAGCTAAACTGTAATTTAATCACGTAATTATTTGTAACTATTCAGAACCATGGTATGAAAATCATAAGGAGAATGTCATGACAAATCAGACAAATCATATAAATAAAACTGCTATAATAACCGGAGCTTCCCGCGGTATCGGTGCTGCGATTGCCAAAAAGTTTGCTTCCTGTGGCTATAATCTCTCGCTTTGTTGCCGCAGTGCATCCGATACACTAAAAGAGCTTGCAGGAGAGCTGCACAGTAATTACGGAGTCGATGTGCTCTGCTACACGGGAAATGTGGGAGACTTTTACTTTGCCCAGGATATGATTACAAAAACCATTTCCCATTTCGGTCATATAGATGTACTCGTCAACAATGCCGGCATATCGCATATCGGTCTGCTCAGTGATATGACACCTGAAGAATGGAGCAATATCGTGTCCGTAAATCTGACCGGTGTTTTTAACTTTTCAAAGCTCATCATCCCTCACATGGTTGCAGAAAAAAGTGGCCGCATACTACAGATTTCATCTGTCTGGGGCAATGTCGGAGCCTCCTGTGAGGTGGCATACTCTGCCTGCAAGGGCGGTATAAATGCATTTACCAAGGCACTCGGCAAGGAGCTTGCGCCATCGCACATTCCGGTAAATGCCATTGCCTGTGGTGTCATAGATACAGACATGAACCGCTGCTTTGACGAGGCAGAAAGAGCTGAGCTTGCCGATGAAATTCCTGCCGGACGCTTTGCCACAGCCGATGAGGTCGCAGATATGGCTTACTCTGTCATCACTGCGTCTGATTATCTGACAGGACAGATAATCACCTTCGATGGTGGATGGATTTAGATTGCATCGCCGGAATATATAGAATCTTATCATTTATTTTGTAATATTATCTTATTTTAAAAGAACTACAACGCGTTTCGCGCTTTTTAGGTGCTATACGCACTTCATGGGCTACAATCAGCTCATGAGAGAATTACATAAACCATTAACAAAAAAGGAATTATCAAAAATCCATGAAACACTTCCGGAAAGACTTGACTACCTGATGAGACTTCACGCTTTGACCAATAAGTCTCTTGCCGAAATCTTATGCTGCTCTGAATCAGCCATATCAGGCTACCGAACCGGCAGACGGACACCGGACTATCTGATTATATGCAATTTGTGCACAGTTTTGGGTGTCACTCCCGATTATCTTCTCGGATTCATCGACGAAATTTGTCCAACTCACAACTGATTATGTGATATATACAAGGCCTTCCGGTATCACTTCACAACCATCACCGGCTGCTGCCACAACTGTCACATAAAATATATTAAAATGAAAGGAGGAATGTTACTGTCTAAGCCAAAACAGTAACGAAAAACAGCCCGGTGCACATATCACAATGTGTGCCGGACTGTTTTTTACAATATATATGATATAAGTGTCAAAAGGTATTTTGCCCCCTCATTTATGATTAATCAGATTACTACATGCTACGTATTCCCGTAATCTGACTACACCTCGAAATCCGCAAATTTCCTGCGTCCTCGTAGCAAATTGCTACTTTCTCGGTGTAGTGCGGGTCAATAAGGTATACATCGAATTGTATGCAGGCCGCAGATTTTATTGTTATTCTGCCACAAGTATTATCGTGGTCCTCGCAGGAACTCTTATGGTGTTGACACCCAAAAGCTCTGTCTTTGCCGTGAAGTCCTCTCCGTCAAAATACTCTACATTGGTGTTGGTGTCCACATGCCAGTATTTTCCGTTCGGAAGCACCGGAAGCTGCGTCACAAGTGGCTCCCAATATGCATTCATGCAATAGAATACAATATCATCCTCCGTGTCCTCCTCATTTCTTCCGGCATACATGATGCCGATAAGCTTTGTCTTGTAATCCGTTGAGGCATTGAACGGTGTACCGTTGTGCACACTGATTTCCGGGAACTGGCAGGATGAAGGCTTTGTCATCTTTCTGAGTATAGGATGCTCTTTCCTGAACTGAATCATATGACGCACGAAATCATGGATTTCCTTGAATTCCTCAAGCCTGCTCCAGTCGAGCCATGAAATGATATTGTCCTGACAATACGCATTGTTGTTTCCAAACTGGGTGTTACAGAACTCATCGCCCGCAAAAAACATTGCCGGACCACGGCTGCACAAAAGCGCTGCAAATGCATTCTTTATAAGGCGCCTTCTAAGTCCGTTTACATTTGGATCGTCTGTCTCACCCTCTGCGCCACAGTTCCAGCTATGTCCGTTGTTGTCTCCGTCTGTGTTATTCCAGCCGTTTTTCTCATTGTGCTTTTCATTGTATGAGTAAAGATCATACAGTGTAAAGCCATCATGACAGGTCATGAAATTGACTGATGCCTTGTGTCCTCTGCTCTCCGGGCTGTAAAGGTCGCGTGAGCCGGTGATACGTGCGATGGCATTTCCCGCCATACCGTCATCGCCCTTTAAAAAGCTTCTCATGTCATCCCTGTATCTGCCGTTCCACTCAGCCCATCTGTTCCATGACGGGAAACTTCCCACCTGATACAGTCCGCCTGCATCCCAGGCCTCTGCGATGAGCTTCATCTTGCCAAGTACCGGGTCGAATGCCAGCGACTCAAGAATCGGCGGATTGGCCATAGGTGCACCGTTTTGGTCTCTTCCGAGAATGGAAGCCAGGTCAAATCTGAAGCCATCCACTCTGTACTCAATGGCCCAGTGTCTCAGACAGTCTATGATAAAGCTGCGCACAACAGGATGATTACAGTTCATAACGTTTCCACAGCCACTGAAATTGTAGTAGTGTGCATCCGGTGTCAGCATATAGTACACGTTATTGTCTATTCCCTTGAAGGAGAAGCACGGTCCCATCTCATTTCCCTCAGCGGTATGGTTGAACACCACATCAAGAATGACCTCTATGCCATTTTCCTTTAAAGCCTTTATCAGCGATTTCAGCTCATCTCCCTCGTGGTTGTGCTCCTCGTTGAAGGAATAGCTGGTATTCGGTGCAAAAAATGATACTGTGTTGTAGCCCCAGTAATTGTAAAGCTGCACACCATCGACCACTCTCGCGCTCTCCATCTCATCAAACTCAAAAATCGGCATGAGCTCCACTGCATTTATTCCAAGGTCCTTAAGATACGGAATCTTTTCCTTCAAACCGGCAAATGTGCCCGGTGCGCTGACTCCAGAGGACTTATCCTTTGTATAGCCCCTCACATGTGTCTCATAAATCACAAGATCCTCAAAGGGCTGCTCAAGCTGCTTTATGTTGCCCCAGTCAAAGCTGCTTTTTACAACTCTGGCTCTGTACTCAAAATCCTTGCCACCCTCCGGCTTTTCTCCCCATTTTCGCTGTCCAGTGACCGCTCTGGAATATGGGTCTAAAAGGACATTTTCCTCGTTAAACAAAAGTCCCTTTGCCGGCTCATAAGGTCCGTCAAAAGAAAATGCATACTCAAATTCATCCGGCTTTATATCATAAACAAGCATGGAGTAGGTATCTCCTATCCTATATGAATCAGGAAACGGAATCCTCGCATACGGCTTTGGTGCCTGTGGCTTGAACAATAAAAGAGTGCACCTTGTTGCTCCATGGGAATTGATGGTAAAGCTCACTCCGTTCGATGCCACGCACGCTCCGTACATTCTGAAAAAGCCCGGACGTATCTTAAATCCCTCTACCACATCAAGCGGCTGCAGGCCTGTATTTACTACATCCTCATGCTTTTCTTCTTTACTGCGCTCTCTCCACATATACATATTGCTCTTTGCTCCCTTACTATATTTGTATGATGGTACATGCCATTTGTTGCATGACTGCTTTTTATCTTAATTCGTTAAAAATCGTATCTGTTCAGTACCTTCACAGTTGCAAAATCTGCTATTAATTTACATGCAGATTTCCAAGCTCATCAATCTCTATATTACTACAATTTTGTGAATATGTGTTCATTAAACTGCATATCTCCTGAGCTTTTTCGCCAGAAGCCACTGTCGGTCTGAAATCATTGTATGCGCTCGTGCTGCTTAAGGTGCATGGAATAATCTGCGCATCTATGCCCGGCTGCAATTCACCATTTATCAGAGTAAATGCCTGCTGATAAATTGCCGTATTCTTATCTGCCGGATTTTTATTGCCTCCGAAGCAGAAATTTCCAAGGCTGTAGCATATCATTTTGCCGTTATAGACCTCCATCCCCTGCAGTACATGAGGGTGGTTTCCGACTACCAGGTCTGCTCCCCAGTCAATGATACGGTGTGCCGCCGCCTGCTGATAGTCATTAGGGTAATGGTCACCCTCTATGCCCCAGTGGCAGCATGCGATAACTATCGCCGCTCCCTGCTCGCGAAGCTGTGCTATACCGTTTTGGATATATGCCTCTCGGTCACCGTTTTGTGACAAAAGGCTGACCGACACTATTCCAATCCTAGTCCCATCAGCAGTCTCATAAATACCGGTATGATCATTGAAGCCATACACTATCCCGGCATTGTCGAGCACATTTCTCGTATCGTCCAGTCCCGCCTGACCATAGTCGTATGTGTGATTGTTTCCAAGACTGCAGGCCTCGATGGAGCTGCCCGTCATAATTCCAATGTACTCAGGCTTTCCCTTAAGGTTCCAGCGCTTTTCTACGCGCTCCGTCGCATCCGATAGCACACACTCCAGATTGATGAGTGTCATATCGTCAGCCTCAAAAATATCTCTCACGCCGCCGAAAAAGTAGTCCTGTCCCTTTGAGTCATAATAAGAATTAAAGCTGCCGTCATAGCTTTGCTCCTGATTGTTGCCGAGTGTACAGTCTCCTGTAGCCGTAATCACTATGGTTGACATCTGTGGCTGCTGTTTATCCGCTTCTGTTGTCTCAGCTTTGGCTGCATCAGACTGTGTATTCGCTGTGCCTTCTGCCGTACTGTCAACGGCATTCTCATCTTCTTTTCCGGTATCCAATGTGTCTTTAACTACATCAACGCCATTCCGGTTAGAGGCTTCCTTTATATTATCTCCAATATATTCTTTTCCTATGAGCGCTCCCGCCATAATGATGCATAAAACCAAAAGCACAGATAATAGAATTTTTAATCCCTTGTTTTTCATAATTTCTCCTCATATTCCTCACACCCTTAGAATATCAACCGTGTGCGCACTTGCTCCCATCAGGTCTGCTCTCTCACATGTTGAAAGATGATACTGTACAAACATATCAAACTCTTCCTCGTCAAGAGCATTCAAAAATGGCCTGATATAATTTGCCGCGCCATCGGCTGCTATTATCTTTTCGCGTGTAAGCGCTGCCTGTGCGTTTAATACCTCTATATCTTCTAATCGGACAAAACTGTACAAATCATTAGCTTTTTCTGTACAATGGAAGCTCTCATCGAGCATTCCGCCCTCTATGCCCTCTTTTATATGTTTCTCCTTTATGGCATAGGTTATCACGCTGTACTCATTCATAATGTATGCTACAAGTATGTAACCGCCCGGTTTTGTCACTCTTTTTGCCTCATTCAATGCGGCAAGCTTTTCCTCCGCCGATTTAAGATGATACATAGGTCCGAATACGAGTGTGAGGTCAAATTCATCGTTTCCAAACTTTTTAAGCCTTGTGGCATTGCCCTGGTATGCCTTTACTTTATCGCTCTTTTGCTTCAGTCTGCCGAGGTTATGCTTAACTAACTCGAGTGCTGTCACATCATAGCCTTCCTCGGCAAGAGGCACTGAATATCTGCCTGTTCCCGCACCTACATCCAGTATTTTGATTTGTGAGTGAAGATCAAGCTGCTTCTCATTCATCAAGCTGCCAAGACAATCGTGTATATACTTCATGGAGGTGATAAACTCTACCCTGCCGTGACGGCTGTTCAGGCGCTTTTCCTCGTTGAATTTGTTATAGTATTCTTCTAATTCTGTCACGTATATTCCTCCCTGTATTATTCCTCGATATGCTCACGTCCCTGCGCAATGATTGTGCGCACATGTCCGTCGGCAAGTGAATAAAACACTGATTTGCCCTCACGTCTGCTGTTTACAAGCTTGTTTGCCTTTAATATCCTAAGCTGGTGTGATATGGCGGACTGTGTCATGTTGAGCACCTTTGCAAGGTCGCATACGCATACCTCCGCTTCAAACAACACAAAGAGGATTCTGATCCGGGTGGAGTCGCCAAATACCTTAAAAAGCTCTGCAAGGTCGTAGAGCTCGGTTTCCTCCGGCATTGTATCATTTACTATTTTCAGAAGGTCTTCGTGGATTTCGTTGCAGTCGCAGCATTCTATCCGTTCATTTATGTTTTCGCTCATGGTGGTGTCCTTTCTGCGTTATATTTGCGTTACATTTACTTTTTGGCTATGGGGCGGGTGCTTGCAGAAATTGCATGTGCCTTCGCTCAGTATTTCGATATTAAGACTCTGTAGGAATTATGATTTAGGTTTTGGCTATAGGACGCAACCGGCTTTTAGCGCCGTCCGTGGCGCTAACGCCTTGTCCGTGCGTCCATGCACGGACATTGCTGCGTTGTGACATAATTCCAACAGACTCTAAATATCTCCATATTCGCGATGTCACATGCAATTTCTGCAAGCACCCTTAGGTTTTGGCTCATTGAAGGGTGTTGACGCGTCGTATTGGCGGGAGCGTAACTGCTCAGTGCCTTCGCAGTTACGGGGCTGGTCCGGATGCGTGTAAGGGCACTGCAGGAATTTACTTAGCTTTTGTTTATTAGCTATTGCCGTTTAATTGTCTTTTGTTACTGTCACACTTTCGTGTGAACAGTAACTTCTTTATACGCGAAAGACAGAGTGCACCTCTTGGGTGCATTCTGTCCGGTATTTTTTATATAGTAGTTTTAGGGCATTTTGATATCTGCTTTTTGGGCTCTATGCATTTAGAGCTTGTGTACGAATAATGCGCGGATTGCATTTAGCACTGCTATCACCATTACTCCTACGTCTGCAAATATTGCGAGCCACATATTGGCTATTCCGACTGCTCCGAGCACGAGGCAGATCAGCTTGATGCCTATTGCGAAGTATGTGTTTTCATATACTATTCGCAGGCATTTGCGCGATATTTTTATTGCTTTTGCTATCTTTAGCGGATCATCATCCATGAGGACGATATCTGCGGCTTCGATTGCTGCATCTGAGCCCATGGCGCCCATTGCAATTCCGATATCTGCTCTTGAGAGCACCGGTGCATCGTTGATTCCGTCTCCGACGAAGGCGAGCTTTTCTTTGCTGCCCTTTCTTGCAAGCAGTTCTTCTACCTTTTCCACTTTATCGCCCGGTAAAAGCTCACTGTATACTTCATCAATCCCCAGCTCTGCAGCTACTGAGTCGGCTACTGTCCTTGAATCGCCTGTAAGCATTATTGTACCTTTTATTCCGGCTTTTTTCAATGCCTTTATTGCTGCCGCTGAGGTTGGCTTTATCTTATCTGAGATAAGGATATAGCCCTCATATCTGCCGTCTATTGCGATATGGACTATGGTGCCGACCTTGTCAGTTTCACTGTAGCTTAAGCCCAGCTTTTTCATAAGCTTGTAGTTTCCTGCCGATACAGATACGCCATCTACCTTTGCGGTGATTCCATGGCCGCTGATTTCCTCAACTTCTGTCACGCGGGTTCTGTCGATTTCCTTTCCATATGCCTTCTGTAAGCTCCTGCTGATTGGATGCGATGAGCTGCTCTCTGCAAGTGCTGCGTACTCGAGCACCTTTTCTCTATCGAGCGTATTGTCGTAGACTCCTGCCACCTCGAAAACGCCCTCTGTCATGGTGCCGGTCTTGTCAAATACAACGTATCTGGTCTGTGATAAGGTCTCAAGATAGTTTGAGCCCTTTACAAGAACACCCTCGCGGCTGGCGCCTCCGATTCCTGCAAAAAAGCTGAGCGGAATACTGATGACCAGCGCGCACGGACAGCTTATTACAAGGAAGGTAAGTGCCCTGTATATCCAGCTGCCCCACTGTGGTGCGGCTGACATGAAAAGTATTCTGACAAGCGGTGGCAGTATCGCAAGTGCAAGTGCACTGTAGCAGACTGCCGGAGTGTAATACCTGGCAAATTTTGATATGAAGTTTTCTGATTTTGATTTCTTTGAGCTTGAATTTTCAACGAGGTCAAGTATCTTTGAAACCGTTGATTCGCCAAACTCTTTGGTGGTTTTAATCTTTAAAACACCGGACATATTGATGCATCCGCTGATTATCTCATCACCGCATTTTGCATCCCTCGGCACGCTCTCACCTGTAAGCGCGCTGGTGTTTAATGTAGATGAGCCCTCAACTATCACGCCATCAATAGGAACCTTTTCTCCGGGCTGTACCACGATTACTGAGCCGATAGCAACCTCATCAGGGTCAACCTGGGTGAGCTTTCCGTCCACCTCAATATTGGCATAGTCAGGTCTGATGTCCATGAGCTCGCTGATATTCTTACGGCTCTTTCCGACTGCATAGCTCTGAAACAGCTCTCCTATCTGGTAGAAGAGCATAACGGCTATAGCCTCTGTATAGTCACCATTCTCATAAAGTGCAACCGCTATCGCCCCTACAGTGGCAACCGCCATCAGGAAGTTTTCATCAAATACCTGCTTGTTTTTGATTCCCTTAAATGCTTTTTTCAGGATATCGTATCCTATAACCAGATAAGGCACCATGTAAAGCAGGAACCTGATAATTCCCTTAACCGGTATGAAATGTAATATAATCATGAGTACCGCTGCGATTATGATACGCGCAAGTACTTTTTTCTGCTTTTTATTCATACGCCATAGCTCCATTCATTATAATCTCTTAATAATCACCCTTACTATAGCGCAGGCATTGAAATAATATCGTTTTTCATTCCTGCGCCCGGCAATTTATAAGAAAATCTCGCAGTCGTCCTCTACCTTTTTACAGTTCTTAAGAACCTCCTGCATAACCGCCTTTGCATCCTGTCCCTCTTCAAACTCAACGCTCATCTTGAGTGTCATGAAATTGACTGTAGCATCCTTTACACCTGCTGTATTCTTTGCGGCATCCTCCATCTTGTTGGCGCAGTTAGCGCAGTCTACATCGATTTTGTAAGTCTTCTTCATAGTGGTGTTCTCCTTATTTTCATGAATTATTTGTTTTACTGTACGTTTTTTATTGAACATATGAATGATTGTTCATATGTTAATTTTATTATAGCACCTTTTGCACGGTTGTCAATACACAATGTGCATCTAAACACAAAATTTATTCACATACTCTAATCACATAATTAATCTCATAGTTTATGATTCAGGCTTCATCTGTGATATTTTCTTTCCAGCTGCTTCCCTCTTCTATCCCATTTGCCGTAAGCCATTCATCCTCAACCTCTACATGACGCTTTCTGCCGTTTTCGTCCTCGAGATAAACCACGCATTTTGCTTTTGCGCCGTCTGCTCTTTCCTCACAGCCAAAATCAGCCTCATATATGTGTGTTACCGTATACATCTTCACTCTACCTTCTTTCATATGATTTTGCATGACATAAATATATAGAAACTTCCCACATGTACAGGTGGATGTATCCACTCCAAAATATCATGTGGGAAGCTGTTTATCAACTATATTTATGATTAATCAGATTACTACATGCTACGCATTCCCGTAATCTGACTACACCTCGAAATCCGCTAATTTCCTGCGTCCCCGCAGCAAATTGCTACTTTCTCGGTGTAGTGCGGGTCACTAAGGTATACATCGAATTGCATGCAAGCATGCATCGATGATACCTTTTGACCCTTTAATCATAATGCTGCTTTAATCGCTGCAAGCAGCTCATCATATGTCTCATATGCAGGAAGCTCAGGGTAGTCCTTCTTGATGGCATCTGTGCTTCTGAAAAGGAAACCTGCCTTGCTGGCCTGTATCATGCCTAAATCGTTGTGGCTGTCACCGCTTGCGATGGTATCGTATCCGATAGACTGCAGTGCCTTTACAGTTGTAAGCTTTGACTGCTCACATCTCATTCTAAAGCCTGTAATCTCGCCATCTTCAGCAACCTCAAGCTCGTTACAAAAGATTGTCGGCCAGCCGAGCTTCTTCATGAGCGGACCTGCAAACTGTGAAAATGTATCACTGATGATGATTACCTGTGTGATTGAACGAAGCTCATCCAAAAACTCCTTTGCGCCAGGCATTGGATCTATCTTTGCGATTGTCTCCTGGATTTCTTTTAATCCGAGTCCGTGCTCCTTTAAAATATTTATTCTATAGTTCATGAGCTTATCATAATCAGGCTCATCTCTTGTTGTCTTTTCAAGCTCAGGAATGCCTGTCTCCTTTGCAAATGCAATCCAGATTTCAGGTACCAATACTCCCTCAAGGTCTAAGCATACAATATTCATTTTGATTCCTCCGTGTGTTTTATTCTGTGGATTTCGATGAAGCTCAATATACTTGTCAGGTAACTATTTAAGCCACCTTGAATAATTACATTTCATTTATAGTTCACCGATTTAATCCAATAAAGTATATCATACAAGACGACTGTCTACAATAGAATTATACGTGATTTTTCAAAGGATTTTTCAGTAAATCATTATTACCGTCCATTACGCTCACTGGCTTTTGCACACGCACCGGTTTCCGCCGAGAAGACGCCCTCATCATCTATGATGTTTCCGCTCTCAACATGCTTTTTCAGGATATTGTTAAACGCATAATCCCATATTTTCTCTGAGCCAAGTGCTGTGCACTTATTTCTGCCGAGTATCTGCGACAGCTTTACACTGTGCTCACGCCATGAAAGCCCGCCCGATGCATCGTTTAGGAGCATTGGCTGTATATTGTCCATGGTGTGGGCAAATCTGGCTTCCGGTGTCTGCTGCGCCTCAAATTCCTCCCACAGCTTTAAAAGCGGCTCGCCCTGTTCCTTTGGCAAGAGTCCGTATATACGCTCCGCTGCCTTCTGCTCTCGCTCATGCTGTGTGGCCTTGCCTGCCTCATCATAGGCATATGTGTCTCCTGCGTCAATCTCTACTATGTCGTGTATCAAAAGCATTCCTACTGTCTTTAGCACGTCTATCTTCTCATTGGCATACTCACTCAAGAGCATGGTCATGATAGCCATATGCCAGGCATGCTCCGCATCATTTTCCTTGCGGCTTGCATCGGCTAAATAAGTCTGGCGGAATATCTCTTTTTCCTTGTCGATTTCTCTGATGAAATCAAGCTGTTTTTCTAATCTTTTGTCTTTCTCATTTTCCTGCATTATTGTATCTCCACGTTAATTCTCATCATATTTGCAAATCTGCATCTTTTTACTATTATGATTAAAGGGTCAAAATACCTTTTGACCCTCATATCACTATTATGAATTAACCAATAATTTTGTCAAGCTTTCAATACAAATTACAGCGCATCCTTCATTGCTTTAACATACTCACCGACATACTTTGGTGAAGCCTCACCATACTCATCGATTATCTTGATGATGGCAGAGCCCACAATGGCACCATCCGAGATATCTGCCATCTTCTTTGCCTGCTTGGGTGTTGAAATGCCAAAACCTATAGCACATGGCACATCTGTGTTTTCTCTGATGACCTTGACTATTGAAGCCAGATCTGTCTTAATCTCGCTTCTTGTACCGGTGACTCCGAGGCTTGAAATCACATAGATGAAGCCGGTTGCCTCCTTTGCTATCATCGCAATCCGATCCTTTGATGTAGGTGCGATAAATGAAATAAGGTCCACATCATATTTCTCGCAGAGTGGTAAAAACTCTTCCTTTTCCTCATATGGGATATCCGGCAGAATGAGTCCGTCAATGCCTATTTCCTTACATGTACTGATAAAATTTTCTGCGCCGTAAGAGTAAACCACGTTTGCATATGTCATGAAAACCATAGGAATTGTGACATCTTTTCTCAAATCTCTCACAAGGTCAAAAACCTTGTCTGTTGTAACTCCGGCTGCAAGCGCCTTTATGTTGGCGCCCTGGATTACAGGTCCCTCTGCTGTAGGATCAGAGAATGGAATTCCAAGCTCTATAAGGTCTGCTCCGTTTGCAACTGCTTCTCTTACGATTTTTGCAGTTGTCTCTAAATTTGGATCACCACAGGTGATAAATGGTATAAATGCCTTGCCGTTTTCAAACGCACTTCTTATCTTACTCATAAATATTCTCCCCTCTGTATCTTGCTATTGCCGCGCAGTCCTTGTCGCCTCTGCCCGAAACAGTAACAACGATTATCTTGTCCTTGTCCATTGTAGGCGCCAGCTTCATGGCATATGCCACTGCATGTGAGGACTCAATTGCAGGGATGATTCCCTCTGTCTTTGCGAGGTATTCAAAAGCATTTACCGCTTCATCATCTGTTACAGGTACATACTGCGCTCTTCCGATATCGTGCAGATATGCGTGCTCCGGTCCGACTCCCGGATAGTCAAGTCCTGCAGAAATTGAATAAACCGGAGCAATCTGTCCGTATTTATCCTGACAGAAATATGACTTCATGCCGTGGAAGATACCAAGACGGCCTGTATTTACTGTAGCTGCAGTCTCAAAGGTATCTATTCCTCTTCCTGCTGCCTCGCAGCCGATGAGCTCAACTCCCTCATCCTCTATGAAGTTGTAAAAGCTTCCGATGGCATTTGAGCCGCCGCCCACACATGCGATAACCGCATCAGGCAGTCTGTGCTCCTTTTCAAGCATCTGCTCCTTGATTTCCTTTGAGATGACCGCCTGGAAATCTCTTACGATGGTAGGGAACGGATGTGGTCCCATAACCGAGCCCAGGCAGTAATGTGTGTCTGAAATTCTCTTGGTCCACTCTCTCATTGCCTCCGATACGGCATCCTTTAATGTGGCTGTACCTGATGTAACAGGGATAACCTCTGCTCCGAGCAGACGCATACGGTATACATTGAGCGCCTGACGCTTTGTGTCCTCCTCGCCCATGAATACAACACATTCCATACCCATAAGGGCTGCGGCCGTTGCTGTTGCCACGCCGTGCTGACCGGCTCCGGTCTCAGCTATCAGGCGGGTTTTGCCCATTTTCTTTGCAAGAAGTGCCTGACCTAATACGTTGTTGATCTTGTGGGCTCCTGTATGGTTTAAATCCTCTCTTTTAAGGTATATTTTTGCTCCTCCGAGATCCTTTGTCATCTTTTCTGCGTAGTACAGTCTCGATGGTCTTCCTGCATAATCGTTGAGAAGCTCTGTAAGCTCTCTGTTAAATTCAGGATCGTTTTTGTAATAATTGTATGCTTCTTCTAATTCTTTAACGGCATTCATGAGGGTTTCAGGAATGTACTGTCCTCCGTGAATACCAAATCTTCCGTTTGGATTTGTCATGATGTTTTCCCTTCTGATGTATATTTGTAAATATTTTGTTTTCTGTACTGAATAGTTACAGATATTCTTAAAACCATGAAGATACTTATATATCTCTATTAGCTTAATCGCAATTCATCAAGCTTAGCCTTTTTGTCGTCCGCTCTCATCAGCGTCTCTCCGATAAGCACTGCGTCAGCTCCGATTTCACGTATTGCCCTGATATCGTCTGTGCTCTTTACACCACTTTCCGATACAAATATGATGTCATCGGGAATCAGGTCGCGCAGCTTTTTGCTGTTAGCTGTATCAACTGTAAAATCCTTCAGATTGCGGTTGTTGACACCTATTATTCTGGCACCGGCTCTTACCGCCATCCCTGCCTCTTTTTCATTGTGTATTTCCACAAGGGCGCTTATGCCAAGGCTGTCACAGATTTTTATGTATTCACCAAGCTGCACATCTGACAGTATAGAGCAGATTAAAAGCACCGCAGCGGCACCGAGTGTCTTTGCCTGATATATCTGATATTCATCGACCGTAAAATCTTTTCGGATGCACGGAATCGAAACCGTTTTTGCAATCTCCTTAAGATACTCATCCGAGCCTAAAAACCACTTTGGCTCTGTCAGTACCGAGATGCAATCCGCACCTGCCGCCTCGTATTCCCTTGCGATTTCAAGATATCTGAAATCCGGCTCTATAAGCCCCTTTGACGGCGAAGCCTTCTTGCACTCGCATATGAAGCTCAAGCCATCCTTTTTGAGTGCTTTTTCAAATGCAAAATCACAAAGCTTTTCGTTTTTCGTCTGAATCGCGATATTTTTTATTTCATCAAGGCTTATTTTTTTCTTGTCCTCTGCCACGCGAAGCCTTGAATATTCTGCAAGCTGGTCTAAAATATTCATCGCTTATCCTTTCCTGTTTTATGTGCCTAGCTGTTGCTTACCTCGATGAGCTTATCGAGTGTTTCAAGTGCTTTTCCTGAATCAATGATTTCTGCTGCAAGCTCGATACCATCTTTCATGCTGTCGGCCTTTCCTCCTATATAAAGTGATGCGCCTGCGTTCATGAGTACTGCATTTCTCTTATGCCCCTTCTGTCCGCCTAAGACATCACGTACGATTTTTGCATTTTCCTCAGGTGTACCGCCCTTTAAATCCTCCTTTGTACAGCGCTCAAAACCGAAATCCTCCGGTGAGATTACTGTGGTTCTGAACCATCCGTCCTTTATCTCGCATACCTTGGTCGGTGCGCTCATGGAAATCTCATCGAGCTTATCCATGCCATATACTACCATTCCGCGCTTTACTCCGAGGCTTACAAGCACCTGTGCAAGCGGCTCTACAAGATACTCATCATACACTCCCAGAAGCTGCATAGCCGGTGAACCCGGATTTGTGAGCGGTCCTAAAATATTGAATACGGTTCTAAAACCAAGCTCTTTTCTGATAGGTCCGACATATTTCATTGATGTATGATATTTCTGTGCAAAGAAGAAGCACATGCCGACTTTATTTAAAAGCTCTACACATTTCTCAGGGCTCTGGTCTATGTTGACGCCGAGTGCCTCAAGGCAGTCTGCTGTGCCGCATAATGAAGAGGCTGCCCTGTTTCCGTGCTTTGCCACCTTCATGCCACCTGCTGCTGCAACAAGTGCAGAGGTTGTTGAAATGTTGAAGCTCTGTGCATTGTCTCCGCCTGTTCCTACGATTTCAAACACATCCATACCTGTTTTCACCTGTACCGCATGCTCTCTCATGGCTGCTGCACAGCCTGCGATTTCGTCTGTTGTCTCAGCCTTTGCGCTCTTTGTGGAAAGAGCTGCAAGAAAAGCTGCATTCTGGGTTGGTGTTGTCTCACCGCCCATGATCTCATTCATCACTGCATATGCCTCATCATATGTGAGGTCTTCTTTGTTTACGATTTTTACTATGGCTTCTTTTATCATGATTATGTCCTCCTGTATTCCGATGATATTTCGTTTATAATTTTGTTTATGATTTTATTCTGCTATTTGTTTTCAATTCAACAACTAATATATAAATTCATTAAACGCTGCAATTTTCAATTAAGCTTTGATAAAATTACTAAGCATCTGCTTTCCGTCCGGTGTCATGATTGACTCCGGGTGAAACTGCACACCGTATATCGGATATTCCTTGTGCTCAACAGCCATGATCTCACCATCATCTGTAGTGGCTGTAATCTTTAGGCAATCAGGCATTGTGTCCGCATCTGCAGCAAGCGAATGGTAACGTGCTACCTTTGCTTTTTTGGGGCAACCCTTGAATAAAAGGCTTTCTGTGTCAAACGATGCATCCGATTGCTTTCCGTGCATGAGCTCCTTTGCATATGTGACTGTCGCACCGTATGCTGCGCATATCGCCTGATGTCCGAGGCACACGCCAAGGATTGGGATTTCCTTTCCAAGCTCCTTTGCCACAGCTATTATCACGCCCGCATCCTCAGGCCTTCCCGGTCCCGGTGATAATATGATACGGTCGGGCTTTAAAGCCCTAATCTCTTCAACCGTCATCTCATCATTTCTGATTACTCTGATATCAGGCTCTATCTCGCCGATTAGCTGATACAGATTGTAAGAAAAGCTGTCGTAGTTATCAATCAGTAAAATCATTCTTCCACCTCCTGTGAGACTTCCAGTGCCTTAAGAGAAGCCTTTGCCTTGTTTATGCACTCCTGAAATTCCTTCTCAGGATCTGAATCCGCAACGATTCCCGCTCCGCTTCTCACGAAAACCTTGCCGTTTTTCTTGTAGGCAATACGGATTGCAATACATGTGTCCATATTTCCTGTAAAATCTATATATCCAATCGCGCCACCGTAAATGCCTCGCTTGTTGTCCTCAAGCTCTCCGATAAGCTGACACGCTCTGATTTTTGGTGCTCCTGAAAGTGTTCCTGCCGGGAGCACGGCCTCAATTGCATCGAGTGCATCATACTCTTCTCTTATCTCTCCACGCACTGTCGAGCCTATATGCATCACATGTGAATATCGCTCTATGGAATGAAGCTTTTCTACCTGTACACTTCCGAATTTGCTTACCTTTCCGAGGTCATTTCTTCCTAGGTCCACGAGCATATTGTGCTCTGCGAGCTCTTTTTCGTCCTTAAGCAGCCCTTCCTCAAGCTTTTTGTCCTCCTCTGCTGTGGCACCTCTCGGCCTCGTGCCTGCCAGCGGGAATGTGTGAAGCACTCCATTTTCAAGCTTCACAAGTGTCTCCGGAGATGCTCCCGCAACCTCCACATCGGTTCCCGAAAAATAAAACATGTACGGCGAAGGATTTATCGTTCGAAGCACGCGGTAGGTATCAAAAAGGCTTCCCTCAAACGGTGCGCTCAATCTGTTGGATAAAACTATCTGGAAAATATCCCCCTCTTTGATATGGCGCTTTGCCTTCTCGACCATCTCACAATACTGCTCCTTGTCAAAAAGCGGCATGACATCGCCCAGCAGCTTGCCACCCATATTCTGTTTTTTCTCTCCGTGCATCAGAAGCTCCCTAAGCTGCTTTAGCTCAACAATCGCTTTGTTGTAGCCTGTTTCCGGAGCATCAAGTGACATATTTGCGATTAGTATTATCTTTTGGCACAGATTGTCAAATGCTATTACCTTATCAAAAAGCATCAGATCAACATCCTTGAAATCCTCTGTGTCCCTTGCTTTTCCTCTTATGCTTTTCTCCTTGTAGCCCAGATAATCATACGAAAAATAACCTACAAGGCCACCTGTAAATGAAGGCAGATAATCAAATTTCGGACTCTTGTACTCTGAAAGAATCTGTCTGATGTACTCTGAAGGATTTTCCGTCTCCACCGAAAGCTTTCCAAGTTTCATGTGACCATCTATGCAGTTAATCTCAAGCTTTGGATCATATCCCAAAAATGTATATCTTCCCCAGGCTTCATTGGCCTGTGCTGATTCAAGCAGATAACAATGTGTTGAAACATTCTGCAGAATCCTCATAGCCTCTATAGGTGTGATAAAATCTGATAATATCTCACAGCTTACAGGGAGAATGTCATACTTCCCGGTTTTTGCTATTTCTTTAACTTCGGTCAGTGTAGGTGAAATTTTCATATGCTTACCTCCAAATTTTGTGTTTGTGTGAACAAAACGTCCAACATACAGCTTTGATTTTCTGCGGTGAACAAACGTCCAACATACAGCTCGAATTCGCCTCTTCGAGGCTTCTGTGCAGCTTGCACTGCTACAATTCTCGCTTTATGTTGTGCAGTCCAATGTTCGTTCGCAAGCTTGCATGCGAGCATGCAGACTTGCAAACTCCATTGTACCTCTTTGTTCACTAAAAAACGCCCCTGACAGAATTTTAGTTCTGTCAAGGACGAATAATCTTAACTATCCGCGGTGCCACCTTGAATTCACGATAAAGCTCGTGCGCTTGGCAGGATACCAACATATCCCGGACAAATGACGTATGCCCTCACGTCGCAGAATACTCTGGATATCTGGATGAAAAATAAATCCATTTGACTGCGCCCTCAGCGGTCCATTTGACAACTTGTTTCACACCTGATTCTCAGCACCACAGGCTCTCTGTAAGGGCATCATTGCCGTTATCTCCGCTTCAACGGTTTACAACTTATTAAATTGTCGAAACATTTTAAACTGTTTTCACTTGTTTAACGATTTAATACTTTATCTCGCTAAATTTGTTTAAAGTTTATCACTCCTTTTTGTGTTTGTCAACATACATTTTAAAATAAATTGTATGTTTAAAGGACCAACAACTACATAACAGCAAAGCTTAATATGATAAAAAAGCATATCTATTTTTCTTGTTTTAACAGCGACGATAATCTCTTTCTGTCTTACTATAAAGGCAAACCCTAATCCATGCTCTAACAAGAAGCATGTAATATTCTGCTCTAATGCATCTTCCAACTCTTCCTCATCATATCCTACAGAAAGTGATACAAAACCGAAATCATAAGCATCTTTTACTGTTTCCACATGATGTCTCCATAGTACAAATCCGAAATTGCTGGAAATTCATTTTGTAAATAGAGACTTAACTGCTCTACAATTCCTTTTCCCATTTTTCTTCAAAAGCGGAGATTATGGTCTCCATTTGTTTGAAAGCACGATGTAAATATAAAAAACAGGCTTTATTTTTGAGCTGTTTTGGGGTTTATACAGTTTCAGCTACTTTTTGCCTGGTCTTTTCCGGACATTTTGCTGGGTTTTGGGGTGCTGTTTTTGGGATTTCTGCAGTTTCAGCTACTTTTTGTCTGGTCTTTTCCGGATATTTTGCTGGGTTTTGGGTGCTGTTTTTGGGATTTCTGCAGTTTCAGCTACTATTTGCCTGGTCTTTTCCGGATATTTTGCTGGGTTTTGGGTGCTGTTTTTGGGATTTCTGCAGTTTCAGCTACTTTTTCTCGGATTTTCCCAGGCTTTTGGGCTGGATTTGGGTGCTGTTTTTGAAGTTTTAGAGATTACAGCTCCCCAAGTCCTTCCTACTATGCTATCAACCTATGGCTATTGAACATTATGCTAATTTAGTCCTACTTTCTTAATAAAATCTATTAAATTGCCACCTCACTCGGATGCACGGACCACAACTCAGGTCATGACTCCTGAATTGCTTGTGCTGTGTTTGAATTTCGGTTTGATTTGTCAGTGTGGCCTTATCATATACCGATTTATACTTTCCTAATAACTCAGATCCTGCAATACTTGTCATAGTTTCATGTATATGCAGGTAATGTGAGGGCATTAATGTGGCATAATAGTATCCTGGCTTTCATATCACAAGCCTTTTATTCTACTCTATCAACTTCAAGATCCTCTGCGCTCTAATCAATCAAAAACACCGACTAATCTAAAGTCTGATTTTAGATTAGTCGGCATTCTGGTTTTCTATAAAATATACTCCATCTGGCGTTCCTTTGTCTTAAGCCCCATCTTCTCATAAAATTTCTCAGCAGATGTGTTTCCGCTCCATACATTGAGAGTGACCTCGTAGCAGCCGAGATGCTTTGCCTCATTCTTTACATATTCAAAAAGCTGCTCTCCGATATGCTGTCCTCTGGTCTTTGCATCTACACACAGATCATCTATGAAAAGTGATGTAAACGGCACCATATTGTTGGAAAACGGCTGCTGTCTTATCTGACAGAATGCATATCCCATGCATACATCGTCATCATCTGCCGCAACATATATCGGCTTTGTATCGTCCTTTATCATTTCTGCAAGCTCTTCATTTGTATATTTTGTCGTTCCCGGGATAAAAATATCCGGTCTGATATCGGCATGGATCTGAAGCACCTGCTCTAACAATTCTATAAGTCTTGGTATGTCTTTTTCGTGTGCTCTTCTAATATTCATTTTTGGGAATCATCCTTCCTGTTATCGTTAATGTATAGTAAATTGCTACTTTCTCGGTGTAGTGCGGGTCAAAAGGTATACATCGAATTGCATGCAGGCATGCATCGATGATACCTTTTGACCCTTTAATCATATTATTTACATTATAATGCAAATAATCTAAAAAAAAGAACAGTTTTTATATTTCAAAATAAATCCAGCATATTATCGAGATAAATGTGCTCTCTGACATGTATCTGATACTGTGGCTTCGTCATATAGTAGAGCAGAAATTCAAGTACCATGGCACTTCCAAGCCCTCTGCCCTCTATTTTAAAATTGCTAAAGCCCATCGGCAGATAAGTGTTTTTTATATCATCTATTCCGATAAAGCCGGGATTTTCCATCGCCTTCGAAAAGAGATATCCCTGCTCCGCATCAGGTGCAGTGCAATAATGCTCCGGGCAATCCTCGCCCAGATTTTTGCGGCTAACCGTCTCGTAGCATTTCTTCCTGTCCATGCAGCCAAACCAGCAGCACTCATTGCACAAAAATTCTACTTTTTCCTTTTGATGCTGTGATAATGCTTTCAGATTGTCAAATGATTTGTTCAACCTGAAATCCGGTACCACATAGCGGAATTCCTCTCTGTTTAGCTCATTTTCAAATTTACAAAAATCCGTCAGAACCTTTGTGGTTGAAGACACAAAATAAAAGTCAGGGTAGTTTTCTTTTATGTAATCAAGCAGAATATCTGAGTAGATGATTATGCCGTTTCCAAAGCCCCTGCTTCGCTCATTATCTCCGCCTATATCAAATATCCTGCACAGTTCGTTACATTTTTTGTCAGGAAGATGCTCCTTTGTAAGCAATGAATTGCTAAAGGTAAGTCTCGCGGATATCCCATATTCCTGCATCAGCTTAAGCACTTCCTTCGAATCGTGCTCACCAAAACCGACGCGGCCTCCGCCCCATATGCAGTCTGCCGGTGCACCGTATATTGAGCCTATGTCGCACCAGTCATAGAAATATTCCCGGTGCTTGCGGTACAGTGGGAGAAATTCTTTGTATAATTCATAAAATTCAAACAATCCCGGTAGATGATAATACGCTTTCATTTTGACTCCTTATTTTAATCCGTACCAGACTCTCAACAGACTCTAGTATACTTCTCCCAAATGTAAGTGTAAATGGATTTTGCATATCGGTCTCCCATTTTTACTGTTGTTTACTGTTTTGAATCTGTTTTACTGTCTTTTACTGTTGTTTACTGTTTTAATTTTATTTTACTGTTGTTTACTGTTTATGTCAAAATTACAAGTTTATGCTAATTTGCATTTTTGTAGTAACCGGTTGCCGTTGTAAAATAGCTACTGGTCACACTGTTAGGCGTGAACAGTAACATAAAATAAACCCCGGAGCGTATTGTATGCTTTGATAGCATATCAATATCATGCTCCGGGGTTTCTATTTACGCCTGATTTAATTTAAGAAATTCTGTATGATAACTTCCTCTGCCTCTTCCTCTGTAAGTCCGAGTGTACGGAGCTTGAGAAGCTGCTCGTCGTTTATCCTGCCGATTGCTGCCTCATGTATGATAGCTGCATCGATATTTTTTGCCCTGATTTCAGGGATTGAACCGACCTCTGCATGATCCATGATGATAGAATCACACTGGATATGAGCCTGGCATTTGCTGTTGCCGATGGCATTTGGATGGAAGGTCTGGACTGAGTTTCCTTTTCCTACGGACCTGGAAATAATCTGCGCAGAGCTGTCCTCTCCGTTTAACTGCACCTCGATGTTCGACTCCGCCTTCTGCTCTCCATCTGTCATGAGACGCTCTGTGACATAGAGCTTTGCGTCCTTTCCAAGCTCCACATTGGTCTCACGGACTGTAGAATCAACACCCTTTATCTGTGCCGTATCGAGAGTGAAAACAGAATTCTCACCCACAAATATATTTGTTACAGGGTTGAGCACTCTCGCACCTGTTCCGTTTCCCTCGCCGTAGTGCTTTTCCTCATATCGGACATTCGCATTTTTACCTACATGGAAGGTGTGGATGCCGTCGTGTCTGCTCTCGTTGCAGCCGCTGTTGTGGATTCCGCAGCCTGCCACAATCCTTACATCTGCTCCATCCTCCACATAGAAATCGTTGTATACAAGGTCTGTCATGCCTGATTTGCTGAGCACTACTGGAATATAGACAGCCTCTCCGTCCGTCTTTCCATCAATATAGATATCAATGCCGGGCTTGTCCGTCTTTTTCTTTATCTTGATGTGCTCGCTGTCTCCGTGGCAGATTGATGTGCCATTTTCACGCAGATTAAAGGCACCGGTCTGACTGAATTTATTATCATTTATGACGTCCAATACGCCCTCTGTAACGTTGTCAAGCTTTACCATATTATGCTCTTCCCTCCAGTCTCTCTACGCATTTGTGACATTTCTGTACACCATTGAGATAAGGCAGCACCTCGTCTTTTGTGCCGATTTTCTTGATTTCTCCGCCATCAATTATCATGATGCGGTCTGCCATATTTATGATTTTCTCCTGATGTGAAATCACTATGAGGCTCTGCTTTTTCTCAGTATGGATTTCCTCGAATTTCTGTATGAGCATTGAAAAGCTCCACAGATCGATTCCAGCCTCCGGCTCGTCAAATATACAAAGCGAATGCTCCTTGGCAAGCACTGATGCAATCTCAATTCGCTTCATCTCTCCACCTGACAGTGTGCCGTCAATCTGGCGGTAAATGTAATCCTTTGCACAGAGTCCTACCGCGGTGAGAAGGTCGCAGCACTCCTTGTCTGAAAGCTCATCCTTTGCGGCAAGCTTGAGCAGCTTCATGACGGTCATTCCCTTAAATCTCGGTGGCTGCTGGAATGCAAAGCCTATTCCCGCATTTGCCCTGTGATTGATGTCAAGCTCTGTGATATCCTGTCCGTCAAGTATAATCTTTCCGCTGTCCGGTGTCTGAATACCTATCAGGGTCTTTGCCAGAGTGGATTTTCCACCTCCGTTTGGTCCGGTAATGACAAGCATTTCTCCGTCCTCTACCTGAAATGATATATTGTTCAGAAGGCATTTCTTTCCGCCCTCATCATCTACGTTTAAAGTTAAGTTTTCTGCTTTAAGCACGATTTTCACCTCATTTTTATTTATGATACAGCATAAAATCCTTCTCCTGCTGTTCTAATTACTTATTACTTATTACTTTTTCCGTTTACCGTTCACATTCACACATTAGTATGCCCGGCAATGATTACAGTATAACATAATAGTAAACGTTTACAAGGTATAAACTCTCTGGTACTCGCTAAAATACATACCTGGTACGCATAAACGCTTTGCTTATCTATTAAGAAAAATGCCAAAGAACAGATTACAGGAAACCGTTTTTACCATCACGATGGTGCTTGTCATGGTTTATGCCATGATATGCTTCAATATTGCCCTTGAAACAGGTGGTATGAAGAACTTTGTTTTTAAGGCCGCATTAGGCGAATTTCCTATCATGATTGTTGCCGGTTTTATTCTCGATACATTCATTGCCGGACCACTTGTTAGATTCATCTTTGGAAAAATCTTCCGGGAGAACTAATTTAAATGTAAAAAATGTAAAACCGGGCACGATATCCTGCCCGGTTTACACTATCCATAATAACTGTTAAGCATCACACCTTGCATATTCACATAAAAGCTCATTGCAGGTGTCTTCTCGCTTCTTAGAAAGCTTCATAAAATGCTTTGTCTTAGAAAACTCCGTCTATAAAGCCCTTCATCTCATCCTTAGACACAAGACCAATCTGCTGACCGGCAACCTGACCGCCCTTGATTGCAATAACTGCCGGAATATTCATTATACGATACTCTCTTGCCAAATCAGGATTCTCGTCCACATCAATATTGTAAAACTCCACATCTGTGATTTCATCAGAAAGCTGCTCCATTACCGGCGCAAGCATCTTGCATGGACCGCACCACTCTGCCGAAAAATCAACAATGATAGCCTTATTATTTTTAACCTGTTCAAATTCACTGCTATTAATCTTCTTTACCATAGTTGTTCTCCTTTCATCTGTCGAACGAATTATTTTCGTTGCACCTATACAGCAATAAAAAATAACTGCTGTACTAGTACACCGAATAAGAAATAACAATGCATCAGAAACTTATTATTCGATGTACTAACACTACTATAATACATAAATCAGATTATGTCACATAAAAATATTATAAACCGCAAAATTTATCATTTATCACGATTAATTCTTTTTGTGCTCTGCCATGTAGGCCTCTATATCCTCCGTGGTTCTGATGATATCCTCCGACAGACACACTGCACCATCCTCGGTGATAAGCACATCATCCTCAATCCTGATACCGATTTCCCATTCATCTATATACAGTCCCGGCTCGTCACTGATGATTGCACCCGGACGAAGCCTGCTGTTTGAGTCAACTGTCACGTCATGCACATCAATTCCCAGATGGTGTGACACGCCATGCATGTAATACTTAGAAATCTCTACAGAATTCTTTATAAGTCCAAGCTTCATAAGCCCGTCTGCAAGCACATCCTTACATACTTCATTTAATTCCTTTGTAGTCATTCCCGGCTTTGCAACCTCGACAATCTTTCGGTTTGCGGCAAGCACAATATCATATACCTGTTTCTGGCGCTCGGTAAACCTGCCATTTACCGGATATGTTCTCGTAATATCCGAATTGTAGCCATCTATTCTGGCCCCAAGGTCAAGAAGCACCAGCGTTCCATCCTCCATCGTCTCACGATTTGTGTCATAGTGAAGCATTGTTCCATTCATTCCGCTTCCGGCAATTGTAGGAAAAGCTGTCCACTCTGCACCGCCACGTCTTATGATATATTCAAAATCTGCCTGTGCCTGATATTCTTTCATGCCCGGCTTTAAATTAGCCATTACATTGCAAAGTCCGTCCTTTGTGATAGCGATTGCCTTTTTGGTCAGTTCAATCTCATCCTCATCCTTCTGCATACGCTCCTCTGCCACAAGTGGGAAAAGATTCTTCACAGCAACTCCCGGATAATCTGTCTTAAATTCATTGGCTTTTACCACATTGTAATCCGGCAAATCCACTTTCTGATGACGATACGTGTCAAAATATGCTGTGTATACATCCTCACGCGTCATTATCCTGTCCAGTGTGCTCTCAAGCTCATAAATATATTCTACTTCATCAATTCCTGATATTTCCTCGGCTTCCTCCATAGTCACCTTTCTGCCGTACCAGCGCTCCATCGTAGGATCTGCCTCCTCTATGAAGAGCATCGTCTTAGCAGGCTCTACACATTTATCCAGTACAAGGACCATGTTGTCACGTCTAAGTCCGGTCAGATAGAAGAAATTGCGGTTAGCCTGTGCTGTGAATAAATCATACTCATCTGCACTCACATGGTGCTCGATGCCTGAGTACAATATTGCTATAGAATTGTCCTCCATCTTGTCTAAAATTCTTTGTCTTCTGCTTTCAAAATCCATTTTGCTGCCTCTTATTTCATATATTTTTAAAAAGTGAACATTTAAACGTCAGTTTTTCATCAATGACATTCACTTTTATATTCGTATTAATCTAGTTATATTTATCATCTGCATTAATTTCTGACATATACCCAGCAGTTATAATGCCTGCCGGCAACGCAACGATTGCAATTCCAAACAATGAACTAATCATTGTAAGAATTTTTCCTATACCTGACGTAGCATAAATATCCCCATAACCAACTGTTGTCAATGACACGGTTGCCCAATAAATCGCATCAAAAAAACTATTAAAAGTATCAGGTTCGATATTAAACATTACAAGTGCCGTCACAAATATGTATCCCATAGCTAGAAAAGCAACTATTGTAAGACTATCCTTTTGCCTTTTAAATACCCTGACAAGTATATCAATATTTTTTGAATATCTAAAACTCTTAAATACTCTAAACACCCTAAATGTTTTAATAAGTCTTGTTACTCTTAAAAGTTTAATTCCACTATTAATTATCATAAAAGAAGGTAATATGGATAGCAAATCAATTATAGCCATAGCTGTAAATGGATATTCAATATAAGAAACTTTTCCTTTACCAAGCTTATAATCTGCTGTAAACAGTCTTAAAATATAATCACCAACAAATATTATTGTTGTAATCCAATCCATAACATTAAAAACACCATTCTGCTCCTTGAATGCTAATGGTACCAGACTAGCAATGATACACATCATCATAAAAATATCATATGATTTACTTAACGAATCACCGTCTTCACTTACTTCAATAATCTCATATATTCTTCTTCTCATTTTTCTTTATATACCATTCATTAAACTATTTCGCTAATAATTTTATACTACTTACAGTTGTCACATGTTTATACATTTCATTCGGTTTTATCTTCATTCAGATGATAATCATATTAGCATTATCTCTGCAACCTCTTTTATTTAATTCACTCCCTTCAAATAATTTTTCTTATCATTATTTTATAATACCACAATTCAAATAAAAAAACACCCCAGAACCGAAGTTCTGAGGTGTAATATACTCTTGATATTCTCTTTAATCAATTATTTTTTCTATAGCGTCCTCTTCCTATAAACTCTATAATTCCATTATCTCTTAACATTTGTAATTGCTGTCTTATTTTATCTTTTATATGATGATTGTCCGGATGTTTTCCTGCAAGCATCTTCTCAAAACTATACATCTGCTCTAACGTAAAATCTCTGTCTTCAATTATATTAACACAATTCAACACGTCCAACATCCAGCCCCTTGTTTCCAACTTACTACCACGTAAAAATTCTGTTCTATGCACCTTTTCCATTATCTTTTTAACAGATATTTCCTTTTTATTTTGTACAATGTAAATTCTTCCTTCATTTGGAATCCTGTTCAATAAAATATTACAGCCCGTCCATCCTGCTCTTCTAGCAGTTTCTGCCAATGGCTTTCTCTTTTCTATTATATCCGGTGAAAAGAAATATTTTGGTACCATAACAAAATTTTCAATCTGTAGGCTAATTTTATTATAGTGCATAAAGAAAAAATTGGGATTATTGATTGAGGTTATCCTCTCTATCATTGTATTATATGCACCATCATTTATCTTATTACTGATAGATGCGCCTTTACTTTTCAACTCATACTCTTCCTTACAAGATGGACAAAAGAAATCAGCAACTGGTCTGTTATTCTCAAAATGTGAAACATATTTATTTCCACAATATGGACAAAACATATTATTATTTACCCAGTCTTCAGTTATAACTCTTATTTTCTGTGCATTACTCGAATAATTATCAGCTTTTCTTCCATCCATCTGTAAATTCAAAATTATCACTCCAATACCGTTTGATATAATACACTATTAAAGCGTGTTCTTATCTTTTCAATGTTTTCTTTTAAAATTTCCTGAATCCGTGAAGTTCCATTTTTATAAAAATAAGCCTATAAGTGTAGTTATATTTTATAGGCTGCACACTAATTACAATCAATCATATAGGTCAAAAGGGCACACCACCCCCCTTGAATTTCAAT
>Ga0256404_1000916_pt1 | contig 75073 bp, 85 predicted proteins | sample RumenRJG_01DNA_FD_185990 | JGI IMG/M metagenome (GOLD analysis project Ga0256404, IMG submission 185990) | Bovine rumen microbial communities from Lethbridge, Alberta, Canada - RJG_01 | ecosystem: Host-associated > Mammals > Digestive system > Stomach > Rumen | place: Canada: Alberta | collected...
GATATCTCTGTATGATTATATTTTTATATTGAAATATTTATTATTTTGTTTTTTTTTATATTATTTACTATATTATTATTTTTTATATTATTATTTTTATTATTATTTTTTATATTATTTTTTTTTTAAAAAAAAATATTATTTTATAAATATTTTAATTTTATATATATTTACACCCCTAAATATTTTATACTTCAAAGGGATTATTATCCTTGTCGTTGGACCCTCTATTAAACACACTACTTTTTTCAAATAAATTTTTATATGTATTTTTTGGTATAATATTACTACCTTTTATACTGGGTGTACTCTCTGTACCTGTACCCTCAGAAACTGAGGTTTTAGCCATATCGAGTATAGTATTAATTAAATTCTGGGTTCCTCCAGCAGCCTGGGTTATAGCTCTCAGCACTATAACCCAAAATCCCAGCACGAAAACTAGGGAACCTGCCATTATAACTACGTCTATTAATATTTCATCCATAGCTGCTTCCTCTACTCTAATAAGAAGATTTAGTTATTTTTCGTCATTGTACACTTACTATTTTTCCTCACCGATGTAAACTTTAACAGGTATTTTTGCAAACCTAACACTATTATCGTTCATAATCTCTCTAAATTCTGTCATTTGAGGGCTGGTAAAGTAACCCTCATCTGTATAGGTGTATACCCTAGTTTGGTTATCACTCTTAAATTTTGTAAAAAATTTATTTATATTTTCTGCAAGAATCTTTTGATTTTCTAGAGAACACTCTACTTTCATATATGCTTGATTACCTGGTGCACATAGGTACACGTCTCTAACCTCTTGCTTAAATTTTTGTTCAATGAGCCATTTATACAGTATCATTTGAGATAAATTGCCCTCAAAAGTGAGATTATCACTATTTACTTTTCCTGTTTTATAGTCTATAATATATATGTCATTGTCTCTAAAATCTATTCTATCAATGACAAATGAGCACATTGGTAGTGATAGGTCTAGTTTTGGAATATAAATTTTACTCCTTCCCTTATATTCACACAAGCACTCTAAATTTTTATGGTCAAACTCTTGACCCGTTAGATAATCTGGAGTATCTAGATAACCTTGTATATATTGATTTATTTTTTCTTCGTTTTGGCTATCCTTTGTTAATTTTGTTACTAAGTCCAATAATTTATCCTTTTCCCTCTCATTTTTGGGTAATTTGTAAAATTCTTCCAATATAGAATGAACTGTAGTACCTATTTGAGCAGCAGAATTGGGCTCTTCTTCTACAAACATGCTGTACAAAGCTCCTGCAGGATTAGTTTGATAAGACTTTAAAAAGGATGCCGAAAAGTAGTTTCCACTAAATCTATTTAAAACTGCCTGGATATTATATCCATAGGCACTTTCGTCTAAATAAGAAAAATGAGTTTTATGTTCTCTATTAAACTTTTTTAATAGTTCACCCTTAGCATCCTCCAAATCAACAAATAATGGACTAGCATCTATAGTTGTATTATCAATTTTAGCAATAAATGTTTCCAAATAGTGCTTTCCTTGTTCAGATATAATGTTCAATATATTACTTCCCTTCTAACAATGGTAGGATAATATTACCCTACCATTCCTTGATTATTAAATTTTACTACTACAATTTCAGAGCCATTTTTATTAAGGTATCTAACGTTATACGTCAACCCTGTCATTTCTGCCTCTTTTTCTATATCCTTTACAATACCAGTATAAGTAGAGGCACTCTCCTTATACGTATTAAGGATTTCTTCCTTAAATACCTTCAACTCTTCTTCACTAAGCTCTTCTGGGTATGTATAACTATAGGTAAAGGTGTTTTCTTTAATATCTAAATTCATACTGGAATCTGTATTATATGTAGCCTTAACTTTATCGATACTTCCATAAACCTTAATTAAAGCTTCTTCAATATTTTTAGGTTGAGCCTCCTCAGTATTTTGAGAGTTGTCTGTAGGTTGAGAAGATTGATTTTGTGAACCTTGTTTACTAGCATTCACTTCAGCGAGCCCACTGTCCACCGCAGCCTGAATTTCTTCCTTAGAAGGTAAAATTTCTAAAGTTTCACCAATTTTACTAATTTCAATCTTGTCAATAGTCCCGTCTAATAGTTGATATATGTATAGATATCTATCATTTGACTCACTGTCTTTAGCAACAAACCCATAATTTGTACCATTAACAATTTGGGAACCAATATAAGTAACAGGAATTAACTTAGTTTCTACATAGGACACTGCTTTACTGTACACCTCTTGAACTTCTTTAGGAGCTTCCTCGAATTTCTGATTGACTATGGTCCATCCACCCACCTCTGGAGTATCCTCTGGTTCTACTACAGATGGGCCATTTTGATTAGTTTGTGCAGGTTCCTTCCCCGCATCCTCCTTGCGAGGCTCTTCCGTATTTTCTTCGACAGTTGCAGACGGTTCTTTCTCCGCTTCTGCATCTTCTTTGTTTCCACATCCAACTAATAAACTGCTAACAAGAGCAACCATTAATATAGATATAATTACCAATCTTTTTTTCATTATACTTTTTCCTTTCTTGCTTTATTATTCTTTATTATTAAATAATATTATTGAGAGTCAATTAACCCCTGGTTATTAAGTTGTACAGTTAATACTTTATTGTCATCTTTATCAATATACTCTATTATATACTCTAAGTCTGCAGTATTATAAGCGTCTCTCTCTATATTTTTTATTATTTCTATATAATTATTTTCTTGAGTCTTATATGTATTGATAATATCCTCCTGAATTTTAGGCAAATTGTCTGGAGAAATAACAATAGGATATCTATACACGTACGTAAATGTATTTTCTGATATAGTCAAACTCAAACCACTATTTTCACTGTTGTACTGCTTAACAGCCTCTTCATTGGAACCGTACCTTTTAATTAGTCCTTCCTCTATTGTATATTTAACTTCGGGAGGCTCCGTATTTTCCATCTGGGATACGGTGGAGTTAGAAGAAGATGTAAGACTTGATGAACTAGAAGAACTGTCAGAAGGTGTGCTAGTAGAACTAGAAGTCTGAGTACTTTCGGATAAAGAGTTCTCATCAGACTCCTCATCATCCTTAGATGCGGGGCCTTCTTCTGATAGAGTTTCTTCCGTATTCTCTTCATTATTATCTATAGTTATAAAGTTCTCAGTAGGTAAAATCTCTAAGGTTGAGTTGGGTTTGCTTATTTCAATTTTTTCTATTACTTTCTCAGTATTTGTGTGTACATATATATAAAATTTATCGTTCTGGCCATTTTGTGCAAAAAAGGCATAGTCGGAACCATTATCTTCCCTGTAACCTAGAAAATATAATGGAATTAATTCTTCTACTACCTGCGGATTTTTCATTGACTCATGAAAAATATTTTGTACATCTGAGGAGGCTTGTTCAAAAGGTAAATTAACTATATTCCATTCACCCCTATTGTTTTCAGTAGAAGATTCAGATTGACTAGAATTATTCATAAGCAGTGATTGAGTATTACTTTCGGATTGTTCAGTGGGGGGTTGAGGATTTGACTCATTCTCCTTTTGTTTAGAGCAACCCGTTATTACCATCACTGCTATCAATATTAGTAGTATAACCCTAAATTTTTTCATAAAATCCTCCTTAATTATCAACGTACAATTTATCTACACCTATAGAGGGTACAAAAAAAGCACTATCTGAGTTACCCACTAGTGAACCAGAGTTTAATTGAAAACTAAGAGGAAATTGCAAATTAGTCATATGCTGGTATTTTTGTGGAGCAAGCTTTACATAATGATTGATAAAATCCCATGCCTGGGTTAAAGATTTAGCGGCTAAAATATCCCTATCTTTTAAATCATTTTGTACCAACTGAATCTTCTTCCTAAGGTCTTCTTTAGTTAATGCGGTAACTAAAAGATTAGCATTGAATTCACACATAATTTCTCCATTTTCAACCTCTGAAATAGCGTGGGTGGCAATTTCTATAGCAGAAGCGGTATCCTCCAATTGTTCTAATTCTGCCCCAGATTTTAAAGCCTCGTCTAATTCCCATTTATCGCTTGCACGTTGCCTTTTAAGTTGAATACTGGCCTGTTCTTTGGTTAATGTTTTTATATTTACCTGCATACCTGAATAATCCATTGAAAAAGCTTCGGAATTTATTTTGAGGGGAAAGTTTTTTATTTGAAGAATAGTGCCATAGGTATCTTCTGGGGTATATCCAAAAAAGTCAACACCCTCATTGTGCATAAGAAAATATCCAAAATTATCCTCTACCGTTTGGGTAACTGCTCCCAAAATATTAGAAAAGTTATTATAATTAACATATGATAGTTCATCATAAGAAATATCATAATTAGGATAAAGTTTACTTACATAATTGTAAAACACCAACTCCCTATTAGCTCTGACACATCTAGTTCTTATGGTATTATAAATATTATTTTCAGTGGTAAGAATTTTTTCTTCATCCATATTAATGTCTGTAGCAAACAATCCACTGATTACTCCTGCAAACATGTCCTTAGCTGTTTCTAACATTGTTTTATCTTCCACCCCGTCAACCTGAGCCATGTCCAAAATTATACCCAGCAGACAAAATTCATGTGTGTTACTCTTAAGATTTTTAATAAACTCGGTGGGCATATCGTAGTCCGGGTTGTATAATCTGATGGTCTTGTACAAATTATTTATTACATCAGTAGGTTCAATAGTTTTAGAAAACCTCTGCAAAGTAAACTCTATATTATTTCTTTGTGAGCTTAAGCCACTAAGTAGGTTGGTAATATTTTGAATGGCGTAGAGGGACCCTTCTCCTGAAACTACATTATAATTAGTAAGGGGCATTAAATAATAAGCTATAAGAGTTCCATTATTAAACAAAACATTGTCGCCTATAATTTTAATTTTAGAGTCCGTCAAAGACACTATTTTTGTTTTACTCATAATATTTCCTCCATACTTGTATATTAAAAATCGTTAGATATAAATCCATCAGTTTTTATATTGTATAATTTAAACTCTTTATTTCTCGTGTTTAGATTGTGATAGGTTTTTTTAGGTTTAAAATAGGCTATTAGGTATTCATACAATCTATATGTCTCTATTTTAACATACCAAAAAATGCATCCTACTCCTATACCCCCAAATAACGAAATTATAGTATATATTAAATTAAAATTAGGGCTAAGGGGAATATAGACACTACCCTTTCCTACAGCAACTGTTATACCTATAAACAACAATGCCCAAACTAAGAATGAGGGCCCTATAACTGTAAGAAAAGACGTAGAAATACCTGTGGTAGATACCTTAGTTCCAGCCACACTGTATATTTTATTATCACGCTTTTTAAGACCGCTGTAATTATATAATATCATCTTAATTTCCTTTCTTCTTGTAACTCCAATCTTTTACAACTCCCCTGGTTAATAAATCTTCCTCCGAAAACATTTTTTCTATTTCTAATGATATATTTTCTCCCTTTTGTACAATATCTAAAATCCTTTTTGTAATATCGTCTTCAAATATCATATATTGAGTGTCAACCAGATACCCAGTGTCAGAAGGAACTAGGGATTGACTCATGATAATTCTAAGATTGATTATCAGGTCATAAATGAGATTGATGTCATTGTCCAAATGAAATGATAATCTGGCAATAGTACCTCCTACGTCAGATGCGTGGAACGAAGTGCTTACTAAATGGCCTGTTCTGGCCGCTTCTATAGTAGCATTGATAACTGGTTTATCTCTGCACTCTCCGACTAATATAATATTAGGGTGTTCTCTAAGCGATTGTTTTATACCTAACTCATACGATACAAAATCTCTACCTAATTCTTTTTGATTAAATTTTACAGAATCAGTAGATTTAAAATGGTATTCTATAGGGTCTTCCATTCCTATGATTACCTTGTTGTCCAATATTTCTCCGGGCTTAGTAAAATCATTCATCACCGCAACCTGGGTAGTGCTCTTCCCGCTTCCTGTCGCACCTGTATAAAATATAATTCCAGTTTTGTGTGAATAAGCTCTATACAAAGCATCTTTACAAATGTCTGGATAATTTATAGTGGAAAAAGAAGGTTGCTCCGGTCTTATCATTCTAAAGGTAGCTATACGGGCATCCGTAGAAAATCCAAATGAAGCCCTATATCTAAAAAAATACTCATCAAACTTTCCATAATAAGGGTTATTTTCTGGAATACGTATTTCTATAGCAGTATCCAACATCCTGTTAACCATGTAGGTATCATTCATCTGATTGGTGATGTATTTATCTTGAAATTCCATCCAGATATCTCTTGAAGTTGGAACGCATGGAATTTTTACAACCTTTCCAAATCTACTTATATAAGGAGAATCAAACTCTTTAATATATAGGTCACTGCATCCAGAGGTAGTAGACCATATTAATAACTCTTCAATGGATACCTCTTGCCTTTCGAACTGTAGAAGCTCTTCTGAATCAGACCTGTTGTCAGATTGAATATTAAATTTGAAATTCATATTTATTCCTCACTAGTACTTAACGGATTACTTGTTAATTTTTTGATGTCCCATATAGATTCTATTTGACAAAATCCTGAGCGTCCTTGACTATCTAGCATGAAACATTGTCCTGTTTTTAAGTTAGTAATACTACCTATGGTAGAAGGTATATCAATAGCTTTAGACAAATCTGTTTTAGATACGTCAAACTTATCCAAAAAAGCTCCTGCATCATCTAAAGAGGATTTAAATATAAATTTACTACTAACGTATTGAGGTATATAATCCGGGAAACTTCCTATGGCCTGAGAACCCAGTACCATCGCTATATTTAACGACCTGCCCTTTCTTAAAAATTCAGAAATAATTTCTTCCATTTGGTCACTTGCAAATAATGAATGAGCCTCATCACAAAATATTGTTGTGGGTATTTTTGATTTCGTTGCTAATATTTCTCTTAGTTTAGACGTAAGCAAATATAAAACTGCACTAGAAAATCTTTCTTCTGCGTTATACTCTGATAAGTTTTTACCAAACGGAGGTATAGCCATACCTAAAATTGATATGACTAAAGATTTCCTATCTGTAATATACAGGGGCTCTACATTTCTTTCTCTAGTAAATAATAGTGCACCATACTTAGATTCTGTATTTAATCTTAGGTTCTGACCTATAGTTCTTGCAGTATCATTTCTAGAGGAGTGTAGATAGTCCACCAAATCCTGCAAGTCAGTATATTGTTCATATTTTTTAAAGTTTGTCATGAAGTCAGTAAGAATAGGTATAAGAGCTGACTTATCTTCTCTAGTTACTCCTCCTAGTAGAATTTCTATAATGGTCATAAGGGTAATAGCACTGCAATCCTCTAGAAAAGTAAAAGGGTTTAAAGCTCCAGGATTATTATCTTTAACTTTATTTATATCCACTACCTCTACATTAGGCATAACATTTTTTAATTTTATAAAATCATCTTTAGGGTCAATAGCAATTATTCTCTGACCCATTGCTATACAGTTGGCAGCCATGTTTACCATAGCAAAAGTTTTTCCTGCACCGGGCATCCCACATATGATAGTCCCTATTGCTTGATTTTCCCAAATGGCTACCGTAGGTAACCATTGTATACTACTCATATTATTGCTTCCTTTCTTTTCTTCATATAAAGTTTATTATTAAATAAAATTATGTTTTTAGCTTTTTTAGAGAAAATTAGATAAAATTTAAACATGAATAACAAAGCATCCTTTTTTCTATGAATAACAATACAATTACACACCAAATTGTCTTTTCATTTTTTCTAAATCTAAACCACTTTTCTCTTTCCTTATTTGCGCTTTTGCTATTTCTGTTAAAGTCGCCAAATAACATATATCTGTGTTATCCGTCTTGCATTGTTCTACCCATTTTAACAATTCCTGATATAATTCGCTTATATGAATAAGTTTAGTGTGACTATTTTCCCACTCTTCATTTCTTTTTATTGTCGCACCTGAAGTATTTACTATACATACATATCCGTCCATAGTGTCAAATTTTAAACCCTTATCGTTTAATACTTTTTCCCATATGTGTGTACTCTGATGAACTTCTAATATAAACTTTCCTTTTTCTACAGTTTCTATTACTCCATTATTTAACCATATCGGTACATCTGGATTTGTGCTTATATTCTTTGCGTCTACTATAAGAATGTTTGTACCGTATATTAAAAGAAAATCGCTATCAGGAATGTAATCTTTATCATTATTTTCTTGTTCATAAGATAAACTAGCAAAAGCGATAACTCCATCCAAGTCTTTACTTTCTTTTAATAGTAATGTTAGAAAATTGGCGAGGTCTTCTTCTCCTTTTATTCCTGCACGCAGCTTCATAATGGTTTCTTTTCTTTCTTTATCATCCAAAAGCCAATCTGTAACTTTTTCTTTACCCTTACTTTCTTCTGCCTCAAGTTTTTTTAAGGTTTCTTTCAAACCTTCTGCAGGGGAGCCTACACACCTATTTCCCTGTTTAATAGAATTGTATAAACTTATTGCTAATTTTCTATCTTCTTCTCTTATATTGTCACTATTTAATTTCATAGAACTTCCCTTCAATAGTCTCTCTTACTTTTTATAAGTTTTTCTCTTTTTATAAATAATAACTATAATAATAGGAATAACTAATATCCACCAAATATTGATAAGACCAAGTATCATAGTTTTAAATATAACTAAACTGTTTTTAAACGCATCCTTCACTTGTCTACCAAATGGTGTATCTTCTATTACATTATTTCCTACTTTTCTTAATCTAAGTTCTAAAATAGAGTATTCTACATCATAATCTATTTCATTATTTTGAGCCGTAAGGCTTTCTAAATCATAGGTTACATAACTCATCCTATCTTTTATTGCAAGAATTTCTTCTACATTTGTTGCTTCTTGTAATAATTCTTTTAATTCGTCATATTCAGTTTGTAGTATATCTATTCTTCTCTCATTATCTTTATAAGACTTAGTATAATTTTCTACATTGATGTTAGAATCAGTAATAGTTCCAGAAATTTCAGATAAAGAGTGATAGAACGCTAAGAATTTATCTTTGGGTACTCTTATTGACAAACTAATATAATCTTCTGAACGGTTAATATTTTCTATAAAAGCATTATGACTTTTCATTAAATCTTGCGCTTGATTATAACTCTCATCTAATTCTTCTGTTCCTATATTTACACTTCCTGTATATACAAGTTTTTCATTAGAGTTGTTCTCAAACATATCTTCTGAAATAGAAGCCTCTTCAGCTACACCATAACTCATTTCCCCTTTATACGAATTAGAAGTCATCATAAAATCATCATATGAGGCAGTGTTATTTCCTTGTGCAGAAAAAAGCATTCCACCGGCAACAAGGCCTAAAAATAAAAGTATTATTGCTAAAATAATAGCTAAAATAATTTTCAATGTTTTACTCATTTAATGTTTCTCCTAGTCAATATCTATATTATTAGTGTCCACCCAGTTTTCAAACTCTTTCCATGCAACACCATCACCACTTCCGCCACATAAATCAGTGGACTTCCAATCATAACCGCCTCCGTGTGTCATAAGGAAACCTTGACCGTGTTCAACATATCCCCTAACTTCATCAGACATCTTCTTTCCTTGAGTTTCATACCAGTTTTCTAATGCCTTATTAAATCTATCATTAGCAAAATATTCAAGGAAGGTGATGTTTTGTAAAAACTCGTCGGGTGAATCGTAATCTTCTGCTTTATATACTTTTTCAGCGTAGTTATATAAAAAATCATCCTCTATTGTATTAAGTATATCTTAATTTCCAATTCTAGTTATGTCCATTTAGGTCCTCCTAATCTTCTTATTACAAATTTCACACTTCATTTTTTTTTCTAGTACAAAATTAAATTTATGGCTGAGTAATAAGAGTAATCTCATTTCGTATAAGAGACCAAACTCTCTACCTTATAATTAAATATTATTAAATCTCTGTAAATACCTGGTCTTGTTTCTTGTCGATGCGAGCCTTCTCGCTCTCAAATTCAAATTCTATACTTTCGTCATCCATAGATAATTCTTCTGTACCTCCGAGGGTTTGCAATACCTCGGCTTCTTCCACTGCATTAGGGTCATACCCCATACTATCGAGCCCTCTATCAGAGTAATACTTTTGTAAGTCCTTAAATTCGGAAAAATATGTTCTCAGGAACACAGGAACACCTGCGCTTTGGACAATTGCCATTCCAGGTGGTTTAGGCTCAATGGTGGTAGCAAGAGTATTATCGAGAGCAACCATACTTGCACCTGCTTCTGCTGCTCTACCACAAAATGCCCTAAAACCCAAGTTATTTCTCAATATAGTAGGAACTACATCTGCAGAAGGTCTCTGAGTAGCAAGAATAAGGTGGATACCCGCACTTCTTCCCAATTGTGCTATACTCTGTAAGATACCCATTATTTCGGCTTTGAGTAAGTCTTGTTCTTTGCTAAGAGCATCCTTCTGTCCACTCTTTTGCGTCAATTCTGCAAGTTCGTCTACCAGCACAATAAGAGTCTTCATTTCATCTTCATATATAATACTACAACAGTTATTGTTTATAGGTATCCATATATCATCAACAAATGACACATCTATTATTCTGCTGTGGTCTTCATCAAGATAATCAGCAACGTCTACCGCTTTCATTTGTTTTTCTTCACTCTCTATACGCACTTTTAATGTGTCATTTTCACTAACTTCTTTTCCAGTTACAAATACTTTACCACTTCTTTTTGTAGGGGTGAATTCCCCTACATTTTTAAGTCCCAGTTCTTTTAGTTCTTTATTACGTTTATACATAACCTGGCGAGCTATTCTAAGAATCTCGCATGCCTCTAATGTACTATTTGCTACACCTAAAATCCCATTCATTCCATTATAGGCCGAAAACTCTACGATTTTTGGGTCAACCAAAGCTATTGCTAACTTATCTCTGTGCTCTAGTACATGATAAATCAGATTCTGTGCAAACACAGATTTTCCTCCTCCTGTTGCGCCGCAAATTAATGACTGAGGCTGTTTTGGAAGAGTTGTATCTTGTGGTATATATTCACCCTCTTCATTCTTAAATAGACTCCTACCCACATCTGCCTTTTTAATGTCATCAGCAGTAAATCCTATTTCTCCTTTACCGCTTATTCCTACTGGCATAAATCTATAGTTTCTTAACCAACTTCCAGGCCATTTAGCCAATGTTGGAGGTTTATCTTCTCCTATAAATTCTATATATCTTTGTTCCAAATGTTTCTCAAATGTCCACTTATATGTGGGTAAAAAGTTATCCAATTGTGCCATGTACGGAACCATTGCTGAGGTTAAGTCTTTTACATCTGCTAATGCCACGGGGTCTACTGGTACCACTATTCTTTGTACATTACCGTATTTATATTCTAGAGTAAAAGGAGGATTATTAAAATCTAATCCCTCTCCCTTTTTATCTACTAATTTTTGTAGTATATCGTATACTTGCTGTAGTTGTTCTCTTTGCTGTAATAATTGGGTTTTTCTTGTTTGTAAGATAATAAGCATTAAAATAAGGGAAGCAAAAAGATATATTCCTGCTGCAACCCAATAAAAACTAGTTAATAGCATTTTACTTACTATTTGTAAGACTATTCCTACAACAAATAATATTACTATTATTAAACTATCTTTCTTAGTAAATGTATATGCATCTTCACTATCATCACTAAGATTTATCATCTTGTTAGACACGAATTGCGATATGCTTATTACTAAAAAGAAAATTAATATAAACATATATTTTACTTCCCTTCTTCTTTATTTTACTCTTCTGTATTTTACTCTTCTGTGTATATGATGTTATTTGCTTCCCACAGTAATTTTTCTGCACTTTGAATTGAACTTATGAGAGCGCCTATTTCTTCAATGTCTACTTTTTCTTCATTAAACTCTATCTTTAAATCAACTTGTACATCGCTATCATTTAATATATCAAAGTTTTCGTTATTAGTAAGTACATCAACAATTATCTTTGTAATGAAAGTATAATTTATGCCAGGAAAGTAAACAGACATAAGACCGTCATTATAATCTAAAAGGGCATTTGAATCGTTTCTTAATTCTGCTATTTTCTGTAATCTTTGTTTGAGTATTTCTCTTGTCATTTATTTTTCTCCTTTTTGCAAAATTACTTTACTTCAATGGTGATAGAAGAAATAGCGCCAACAGGACAGCTGTCTATACAAGCCCCACAATTTATACAGTCTTTATAACTTACTTTGGCATGTCCTTTATCTGTCATAAATATTGCTTCCACAGGACAGTTTCCTATGCAAGACTGACATTCTATACAACTATCATAATTTACACTTGCTACATTCTTTTCCATAATTTCTTCCTTTCTTCGTTGTTATAATTAAATATATCTATGTAATTATTCAAACACTTCTCTTATAATTTTATAATTTTCAGATATTTTCATTGCAATATCAGTTAAACTTTCAATTTCCTCCAATATTTGACTCTTTTTATTTTCCAGCTTACTTATTTCTTCATCTATTCTAACTAATTCTTTTTCCTTATCTGATATAACTTTTTTAAATTTTGATTCCAATTTTTTATCCATCTCATCACCTATATAACCTTATCGACCAATCTTCCCCACACTACTAATCTATTATTATCCAATCTGGAAGTGCAGGTTGACATCATTACTAGTTTATCTTCTGCATTTACTTTTACTCTGTTATCGTAACCTATCATTTCGTTGGTTGTTGTTATTTTACGTATATATTCATCTTTATCTCCAGGACTTGAAAAATTATACCTGTAATAATTCATATCACCAACCTCTTTTGCACTAAATAGTTCTAAGGTATAATTCTTTTCTGGAGTATATATTTCCATAGTGGGGTGGTCATTAAAAAAATCTTCCCAAAAATAATACTTTAATGTTGCAAACATTGACAAGTCTTTCATTCTATGCCCGTATAATATTGTCATGTCACCATTAAATGGATTTAAACAATTATAGTCCGCAAAAATACTCCCAGCAATGGAGTACTCATGTGTGTACAGTTTGTATAAATAATAATCATTATCTTTCCCTTGTAAGATAGGATAATCTATTGGGGTATCCTCACAATATATCCACCCTATAATGTCGGGGTTAATTTCTTTTAACCTTTTCCAATCTATGTCTAGGCTATTTTGTTCTTCTATTTCTTTTTTGGAGGGTTTATATTTTATTTCACCCCTTAAATCATCATAAGTGTTTTTTGCTTCTGCATAATCATTATATATAGTGTATAACTTGTATCCAGAAAAACCCATTATAACTAATAGCATTATTAAAATTACATCTGTAATTATATTAACTTTCTTTTTCTTTTTCATATCTACTCATAAAAACATATATAATTTATAACATTTCTAACTGATGATTGTGCAGGACTATTTAACATTTTATCATTCATTATTAAGGTACTAGAACCACCTCCATCTAGGTTAAAGGCATAAGCACAACCCAAATCATAAAATATGTCCCTTAGTTCTGCAATAGTCAATCCGTTTGAATATCCACTGTGTCCTGCAACTACAACATAATATTCCCCGGGATGCACCATACCAATACCACTTCTAGGTGCATATGAATAGGTGTCACACGTTTGCTTTTCTCCATTCTGTAAAATTGGGTTATCTTTAAATGACAATGAGCTGTTTACACCTTCTAGTTCTGACAAAGAAAGTCCGCCCTTGCTAAACAACTCGCCGTCATCAGAAATAAATAGTTCATAACCTGATGATTCTTTCACACTATTTACTTGCCTATTATTTAATAAATAAATAGAGGACCCCCATTTACTGGGCATGAAGTTAGAGCTTATATTAAAACCTCCGCCATTTACTAGTAGTACCGGGTTTAGCCTCTCATTTAATGAAAATGGAGATTCTGTTCTACCGTCGTAGCTTACTGAATTAGAAGCTTCTACTCTCACTTGATTATTGTTCTTTGTAAAAATATGTGCAATATACACATAATCACTTGATTTTAATGAGACTTTATTTTCTGCAATAATCAAAGTATCGCTTATATGCACATTGTCACTGCCTTCTATTTCTTTTTGATGCTCTCTTAGAACTTTATGGTCCCAAGGTTCTTTTTCAGCTGAAACATTTACAAGATACTCATTATTATTATACTGAATAGGTATTGGATTAGTGCCTGTATTAAGAGTTTGTTTTGTATCATAAGTTACTCTCACTATTTTTTCAGTCTTATCTTCATAAGTAAGTTTAAATTTACCATTAATGGTGTTATTTTCGTACTGAACCCCATTCGGAATAAATTGAATACTCTGAATCTTAACAACAGGAACTTCCAATCTGATATTATTATCAAAGTATTTTGCTGAAATAACATTATCTTTTATAGATATGTTACACAAGTCTGTTATATCTTTAATTTGATTATTTTCGTAAGTAACTGTAACAGTACAATCTTGTTTTTTAATTAAACTATCCTCATATAAGTTATTATTATATTTTATAGATAGGTCTTGTATTTCTATAGCTTTTACATCCAAGCTGTAATTTTTACCGTTTACACTGGCAGTTATGTTATTTTTATTTATCTCCACCTCTGATGAAACTTTTTTAATAGAATGTGGAATCAAGAGATAATCCTTATGTACTTCAACTTTACTCTCTTTTAACTCGTCATAAGCGTACACAGGGTAAGGATATTGGACGGACACTGTATTAAATGATATGCACATTAATAGGAGTGCTATTACCGAAAGCTTCTTACCCTCCTTATTAGATAAAATAAATGTATACATAAAAATGGGTAAAAAGGCAAATACCAATATATCACTGGTTAATTCAGTAAAACAATTTAAGCTTACCAATAAAAATAAAATTATGAACAATCTAATGTTAAAATCTTTTTTCAATTATAAACTTCCCTTCCATAATGTACTAGAACAAATCCCAAGCATAATCTCCCACTTTTTTATAATTGGAGTTTTGGTATAAGTCCTTCTCTCTTCTAACTTTTCTATTATACTTATTTTTAAGTTCTTTATTTCCCGAACTAATCTTTTTTACTCTTTCTCTTTTTGTTCCCTCATCTTTTATATATCCTATGCCATAATAGACATTTACGTTTTCTACTAAATCTCTAAATCTTTGTTTGTATTTAATTTGTTTTCTTCTTTTAACGGCATTATTTTTTGCACCTTGTTTTCTTCTGGAATGACTTCTTTCCATATTATTTACTCCTCGATTTCAAGATATTCTTCATTTCCGACTACAATTATTGGAATGTGATATATTTTTGCGCACTCGTGTTCTATTCTACATCCTCTAGCTTTTTGCCAGTCTGGAGCGAAAATAACCAAGTCAGCCTGAGCTAGAAGCTCAATAGTTTTACCCAGGTACCACAACCTCACGTTACTATCTTCAGGAGGTTCCTTTTTAATATAGGTGTCTATAATATCTATACTGTCCTTATAAATACCAAAATGAGATAATTTTTCTATAAGATTGCTTCTATCTTCTAAAATTTCTTTTTCTCGTTTACCACTCATTGGTTGAGAAACAAATACTTTTAATTTTTCCATACCTCATGTCTCTTTCCTAATTACCCTAAATACTTATGCAGTGTGTCATTAATAGCTCTTACTAAAAAGTCTTTAACCTCATCAATATTTTCTACTCTTTGTCCTAGAGTATATCCATCGTGACCATTTGTTACATCTAAAATTATATAATCTTTAACCTCTTTACTATTAGGAATTTTTACTTTTCTAGTATATAGTGATATTGTTAGAGGTATCTCTAACTTGCACTTTTCGTTTTCTTCTAACCAATTTATCAAACTTTGTTTTATATCCATATTCCCTCCTACGAAAAATAATCCTTAATTTTATGAAAGACGTCAGAATCTTCATCCATCTCAAAAAATAGATTTCGTCTCATAATAAGTTTAGCTGCTTCGTGGATACCGTATATTCCACTTGTTCTAGCTTTTAATAGGGTAAAATCCAATTGTTCGTCCCATAAAGCAAACATAGTTGCAAGAACGCACGCATCTGTTTCTACTCCTATAATGTCTATATTTTCTATATCATCCTTACTTACTATTTTATAAATTTCTTTTATGGGTACAATATAGGTATCCTTTTCTATGATATCTGTAACTTTGTTCTCAATAATAGGCAGTAATTTAGTTGGTTCTCTTCCATCATGTCCTTATATCCGTTTTTATAGAACAATGTATTTTCGTTATTTACAAATTTAGTTGCAACTACCCTATCGTACTGGGCATAATCCAATTGTTCTAAATAGTCCACTAACTCAAAGGAAGCTTCAAATCCACATTGTAAATCAATTAACAGTAAAATTTTCATAGTACTTTACCTCAATGAAACAGTTCCGTACTCACACCTAATAGGTATTGTGATAAAATCGTTTTCCTCATTGTGCAAATTATATTTGAGAGCCATTATTTCATTGCTTTGTATTAAAGAATGATTTAACTCCCTATCTACTTCAGAATTAGGTACATATAAGAAGTACAAATACTTTTCTGTGATATTGTTATCTATAATAATGTGATAGACTGATATATTATACTTATACTCTATATATTTTAAAGTATTATAATAATCCTCGTCCAAACGGGAAAGAGTGACTCCATAAGGAAGTTCCTCTGAGCATAAAACTATGCCTTCATCCAAAAATGAGTTTGCACCTGACCATATGTCTAATTGGTTTAAATATTTTTTTCCTTCTTCTATCATAAATTCCTCTATAATTTACTTGAATTTAATTTAAATCTCTTAGGCTTGTTATCCTCTATGATACTCTCACTAGGAGGTTGTATACTTTGAGTTGTAGGAGGCAATTTAAAGGATGGGTCAACAGCACTTATTCCCTCTACCTCCTCGTCCTCCTCATCATCAAATCCGGTAAACTCGTCCCAATTTATGCTCTCCAACTCATTAACATTATTATTGGATTCATCCAGTTCATAATCTGAAATTTCTTCTGTAGCTTCCTCTAGTTCATCTACCTTTTTGGGTGCTACAAAACCATTCATGTCTGGTTCAATGCCTTTTCTCCTACATTGCTCAAGATAAACTGCGTTGTCATAAGTTAACCTTTGTTCTTCATCAAATACCCAGACGTTTTCTGGCTCTATCCAGTAAGTTTGGACCTCATAAATATCCTTTTTACCAACCTGCATAAACCCTCTACCTTTTATTTCTGGTTTTGCGAGGTTTGTAATATCTTTTTCAAACATAAGGGTTGAACTTCCCGAGTCAAAAGCTCCAAGAAGAATGGCTTGTTGAATATTGTTCATAAGGTCACTACTTACTGTACCCCCGCTTGCTCTCTGCATTGCTAAAGCAAGGTGAACACCGGCCGCACGACCTAATCTTGCAATTGAGCCTAGTGCTCCCTTAATTGTATCAACAGACTTGTAGTCATCCGCCGTCATTAACTCGTTCATCTCATCTATTAATAATAGCAAAATCTTAGGTTTGAATATTCCTCTAGTCTTTTTGATATCTCCCCTTTTAATATATGGATTATATCCTTTTACTTGAGGCATAGAGGGGTTAGACCATTCGCCTTTCTCAATTCCATTGTAAATTTCTTCTATAGAGATAATTTTAGGCATTCTTCCTTCAGGATATGTCATCAGTAATTTACTATAATCTCTATCATCAGGGTCAAGGTCTACCATAAGTTCAAACATTTCATCGAATTGGTACTTTTTACCGAATATTTCAAAATAATCAACTTCTACATCTTTAAGTTTATACACATTATTTGTTTGATTTTCTTCCATAAACTTAAATCTCTTCATCATTTGTTGCTGAAAAATAGCCACTGTGTTCGCTGCAGTTTTAACATCAAGGGCCACTCCTTTAACTCCCTTAACTCCTCGAAGCTGGTTAAATTCTACTCTTTTACAATCAACTCCCACCAGCTGGAAATCTTCTGAAAAATGTGATACATGGTTAACAATATTTTGTTCACAAACTGATTTTCCTGAACCTGTACCTCCTGCAATTAATAACGAAACTGATGGCATTGTTTCCAATATATTGGGATTACTATTATTGGGATTTAATGTCCACGATATAGGACTGACTTTTTGACTTGTGTTATTTATTGTTAATCCTAGTGGTATTATTCCTGGGAATATATCATCCTCTGGCTCAAGTACTGCGCTTTTAGGAATAGGTTGCTTTTTTGTACACTCAACTTGAATAACTTGTTGGTCTACAAAAGTATCCACATAGAAATATGAGTAATGAATGGACAGGTCTGACATTTGAGTTACAAAGTCGCGTTTATCCACCTCTTTTGCACTAGCTATGTCATATTTTATATACAAACATTTACTTGTGTAAAATATTAGGTCAGTACCCAGGGCTCTCTGAGCCACTTCAAACACCCAATCGTCAAAAGGAGCCTTGCGTAAAAATATGAGTTTCATACACAACATTAAGAAGAATAAAAGCAAAGCAAGACCCACAAATATAAGTATACCCACTTTATATAATTGAGCTCCGGTTACCATTTTAAAGTTTGGAACAAATGTTAGTCCAAACATGATGGCTCCAAATACGGCTGCTAGTACTCCTAGGGTTCTAAATATTTTAAATAGTTTAAAGGCAACCTGATTTTTTGGCTGTATGCCCTTGAGAACCACTTCCTGGTCTCTAGAATCAGCTATGTTAGAATCATCAAACATCTGCCGTCTATTTTCGTTATCTTGATAGGCCATTTATTTCTTTCCTCCATTCTATATTTTTAAAATATATCATCCATACTCCAAGTACTTTCTTTTGATAATTGTTCTTGTTCTTCAAAATAATTATTTATTTTAGGCACCTCTTCTTCGAACCGATTATTTATATAATCTGGTTGGTAAATATCTTCCAAAGTATCCTCAACGGGGGTTTCTATATACACAGGCCTTTCCGTAATCATGGGTTTTTCTTGTTGTTCCCTTTTACTTTCTCTATATGTATATGGAATAATCTTATAGCTCTCCTGAGAACCATTTTTATTTAATAATGGATATTTTGATATTAGTAGAGCTGTGGGCGGATTTCCGTTTATAGGTTTTTGTAAACTCATAATATCGAAATCCAATTGATACTTTTGTACACCGCTAAGAATTTCAGCAGTCTGTTGTGTGCTTCCTGCGTGGAATATATAACTATTAATAGTTCCTAGTATAGCGTTAACAAAATACATACTAGTAGTCATAGCAATTTGATTTATATCAAGTATGCTAAAGATTGTTTGTATACCGCCACTCCTACCTTTCTCTAGTATGTCTTTTATAATACTACTATTTTCTAATGTACCAAACTCATCTACACATAATAGCATTTTTGGTTCATAGTGTCTCTTTGTACCTCTATCCATAAGGTCCTGAAATATAAAACTACTTAAACTATTTGCCAATGCTTTGTTACTACTCACAAAAGAGAAGCATACTACATAACAGTCATTCCTCTGAAAAGTAAACTCTTTTTTATCATTATTAAATAGTTCTTTAGCTTTACTAGACAATAGTATCTCGAGCATCTTTAATATAGTATTAAATCCGTCTCTCTCATTCATCTGGGGTTTATATTGACCGCAGTAATTATACAACCCCACTATATAATTTGAAGCATCATTGTTCTTTTCCCTATATTCATCGTAACTATGCACAAGACCCTGGATTGCTAACTGCATACTTGTTTTATAATGTTCGTCTGCCCCATCCGTACTCCATCTTCTTGTATTTAAAATTGCTTCTACTTTACCTGTTTCATTAAGATTGATTAGGGGGTCATAACTAAACGAACAATTTCTCTGGCTGAATTCATAATAAGGGATATTACGCTTTTCACAAAACTCTTGAAGATTATCCAATACATCCGTTTCACCCTTATAATCAAAGAATACACAAGGCTTACCTTGGTCTATGCCTTGTTTTAATATGCTAACCATCGTAGTGCTCTTTCCACTACCAGTCGAACCTGTTATAAGAGTACTACCCGAAAGAGTAACATCTGAAAATCTCACGGGTTTCATATTATACTTTATCATCGTATGGTTAGTTGGTATGATATTTCCTACTATTGTATCTCCTTTTTTATTGGTTTCTAATAAATTTCTCAACCTAGATACACTATATATACTGGCGTTGTAATTCAGATAAGCATAATCGCTTCTATATCTATCATAATACTTTTTAAACAGTACAAAAGCAAAACATATACAAGAATATATAATGTTCTGCCAACCAAATAATAATATTGACAATAAGCTAAAAAAGAGTTGGTCTAGCATAACAACAACTATGGTCTTCCTTCTAGATAAGATAAGGTTAACCATAGTTATTATCAATAGTATGCCTAATCCAATTAATGAATTAAGCCAAGAGTTCTGTAATATATTTATCATAAGGTTCCCTTCTTTTAATTTAGTAACACTATAATTTAGTAACACTATCAACAACGTAAAATTCTTCCCCACCCCAATATTCAGAATGAGTGATTATTTCTATATTTTCTTCCTTTTTCTTAAACCCTTCTATAAATCTGTTTAAGGCTTGTTTTGAGGTAGTGGCTAATTTATCCTCCATAAAACACCTACCAGGTAATTTCTTGCAATATAGTGAAAATGGTTTATACATATCTGTGAGATTGTCTAACATCGCATCTATCCATTCTTCTGCCTCTGATTCTGATACCACCTCGATAATAAATTTTCCTTTACTATCTCTTACTATAACTCCAAAGTCAGAATACTGGATATGGTATCCTCTGTAATCCATACAACTACCCCCAGTCTTTACCTCGATAGTCTAGAAAATAAGTATTCTCCACTATCACTGTCCTCAAATATCACATCAAAATCCGTTTGTTTAAGGTCTAAATTACTAAATACCATATTAACAATTTCTCTTTCTGGTAATTCGCCCCTTTTTTCAAACTCTTTTTTTAACAAGTTTCCAACATTTCCAAAATCCCTACATGCGTCATCTATGGTTTGGAAAATTTCCTCCTCGGAATATTCCTTAGAGTCTAACTCTCCAAAGTATAGACATAAATTTTGATTATCTGAGGTTTCAATTTTGAGAGCAGAATCAAACTTGTAAAATATTTTTAACCATGTTTCGGCAACATTCTCTACCTTATAATTTTTGGGCACGTCTATAACTTTCCCTTTAGCCCTTTCTCTGTCAATGTATTCATCCAAGATGTACATAATTTCAGAAGGAATTTTTTGAGTTACTCCCTTTAAATAATTTACTATTAAATCAGCCATATTTTCTCCTTATATCAACTTATTAACTTCTTTGATAATTCCACTGCAACATTCATAGATAACCTGAGAATTTTCATACAGTGGTTCAGTATTTACATCTAAGTTAGTTGTATCTACTTTAGACTCTTCCATTAGTTGTTTTAATACTCGCCAGTGTCTTTTTAATTCTGTTTCATTAAATTCTTTTTTCTTAAACACTAGCTAACCTCCCACACTGAGCCAAACGAACTACTAATTTCTATATCTTTACTTTCTAGCATTTCGTCTAATAGCTCTATCTTTTCTGCTTCTGTCATAGCACCTCTTATGGCTGACTTATTCATAATTGCCATATCACTATAAGCAAGGTTGCGGTCTCGAATAAAATTAATTTCCAGGAGTTCCACCTTAGATTTGTTTAAGTGACCCGCTATATTCTCTACTTCTATTTTTATGTTATCTAAAGCATTATTTGTAGCCTGAGCTCTTACTTTTGCCTCAGTCTCCTTTTGCAAAGTAAACTTGATATGATAAGAAATATCTAAATCTTTGTTAATGTCTTCTACTAATCTAATAAGTTTTGCTATCACTTCCCTATTTCCATTTATAAGGTTAATGTTCAATGAAAAGTCTCCCATAATGTAATAATATTCCAAAATGTACTCAACTTCTTTTTTACCTTTGTCTTCTTTTTCAATTCTCTTTTTATGTTCTGAAGAAGTATAGTTATCAAAGTACAATTGAGTGTCTAAATTCTCTTGGGTTATGAAATTACCTATACGTGCAGTAAATGTTTTATAATCGTATAAATATTTTTCTAATAAAATATTTTTATCTCTAGACTTAGACATAAGAGAAAAACTTATTGTAGCCAAATCCGCATAATGATTAGCTGCTCCGTTTCCATTTTTAATTATTCTCATACATTTACTCTCCAAACAAAATTAAGGTTATTTCTTCTAAACATTCTTCTATTTCTGACTTATCTAATCCGTGAGCTAGTAAACAATTTTTTATGCTTACCTCTTGTCTGTCGGTTAACCTGTCATTTTTCTTTGTAACTCTAACGTAGGTAGTATTACCCAAACTATCCTTATATCCACACTGAATCATGGAGTCGTCCTCTTTAACTAACTTCCATGTTAATCCAGTATTTTCTTCTAAGATTTTTACCATATCTTCTGCAGATGTCACTTCTTTTAGTTTTAGACTGAGCTCTGCGGCTGTACACATACCTCTAAAACAAATATTGCTTAAAGCATATGGAATATTACTATCATTAAAACAAGTTACTTTTTGTATTTTTCCCATTATTATCTCCTTTTATTATTTCTACTGCTGTTTATAGCTTACATAATTAATCAGGATTACCATCTCCATTGTTTTTCTTAAATATTTGTATACTCTCAAATTCTTGACTTGATTTATTTAAATAAGTAAGTGCGTCTTTTTTTTTTTAATAAACTTCTGTGACTGCGTTGGGAACTCAACACCATATTTTTCTAGACTAGTTTGTTTAATTTTACTTTTATACTCGTCCGTTTGTGAATAGTATTCTACTCCGTATTTTTTCTTTATCGTTTGCTTTCTTTTTTCTAAGAACTCATCAGTTTGTATATATAGTTTGCCATATTTTTTTATTTGAGTTTCTTTTCTATTTTTGTGTTCTTCTGGATTTTGCCATCTACATTTTCTAGAGCAATATTTTTCATATCCTCTCAATCCCAGAAATTTAGTCTCTTTGCCACATATAGGACATATTCCTTCCGCATTCTGTTTTATATATCTATTATAATACTCTTGTTTGCCAATGTCTTTATGTTTCATAGTAATATGATAACTAAGACTATTAAGGTCTACACACTCTTTATTGCAAATTTCACATTTTATCATACTTACCTCTTTCTTCTCACTAAGAAATATAAAAAGTGGCTTGATGAGTGAGCATCATTATCTCATTGGCTCATGACTTCCAATGCTACCCACTAATTATCTCATTAACCTGGATTACCGTCTCCGTCCACGTCATAGTAAATTCCATCATCATTAACTATTACATTATCGGGCTCGAAAACTGAACTTACCTTTTGACCTATGGTTTGACCCCAATCTTTCATTGTTTCCCAGAATGCTCTTTGATTAATACCTCCAAACAATATAAATAAAACTAATAAAAATATAGCTACTCCCATAATAAGTTCAAACCAACCGTTAAAGTCAGCCTTACCTTGGGCCATAGCGCGCTGTCTCCTAATACTCTTTTTAGCATTAGGTAGTTTAACTTCTGTTGGCTTTTTCTTAGCTTTCTTTTCCTTTTTCTTTTCTACTCTTACTTTGTTTCCACTAGACTTTCCTTCTGCTAAAGCCATAGGTTAAGCCTCCTTTCTTTTCATTTTTTAATTTAATTGATAGTATACCTCATTTTCTATACGTCTAAGAGCCTCTAACATATCTAGCTCATTTGTTTGAGATAGTTTAAATAAACCTGTCCACGTTTCTTGTTGTTTATCTTCAAGTCGTAAAAGTAGATGATTGTCCCTCATAAACTCGACGAGAGGCATTACATTTTCTTTATATTCCTCTTTAAATCTTTCTAAATCATAGCGCATAAATTGGTGTGACTTGTCTAATAATTCTTCAAATTCGTTTAGTTTTTCTTTATTATTCATAATGTTTCCTTTACCTTTCAAATCCTGTAAAATCATCTACTACTTCTGCTCTTATATATTCAGTTTGTCCAAGTACTCTATCACAAAAGATTGCTTGTGTTTGATACATATAAGGAAAAGCAAATAGAATTCCAACAATACCTAATGTTATAATCGATAATAGCATCCATCCAAGAAATGAAATTCCCAATACAAAATATTCTGTTTTATGTCCCTTCATCTTTTCCCAAGATAGTTTTAATGTATCTGTAATTCCTAACTGAGGACTATCTATAAGAATATATGGAACTAAAGCAAATCCTAAACCTAAAATAATTCCAGGAACAATAAAAAGTAATGTACCAATAGCAATAAATACTGTAACTATTGCCATAGTAATTACATTATTTATATAATTAATAGTAAAACCGTCTTTAATTACTTCTACTTGTTCATTGTTATAGATATTATTTCTAAAGAATTTTATTACACCAATACTAAGAGGCATTAAAACAAAAATCATAAGTAACCACATAATACTTGATAATCCTGTATTATTTTGTATTTGTTGAACTATTTCTCCTGTGCTTGTCTTAATGTAAGTAATTCTTGGTCCTGTATTTCCTGAAATAATGCCTGTTAAAACAGAATATATCAAGCAAACAATAACCATATTCCATTTATTTTCTCTTAATCTCTGTTTTGCTTGAAGTTTAATTTCTTGGTGGTTCATTTATTATTCTCCTTTGCTAATCGATATTGCTTTTATATCTTGAGCATTGAATGCTCCATATACTCTACTATCGCTCGAGTTCTCACGATTATCTCCTAAACAAAAATACTCGCTATTACTTAATTGGTAACTAAAATCGCTTGTCCAACCACTTGCATAATCATCTTCTAATTTACTGCCGTTTATTAGTATTTGATTTCCCTGGCAATCTATTCTTTCACCTGGTAACCCTATTACTCTTTTTATTATGTATTTTCTGTCCAGTTTTATTACTACTATATCAAATCTTTGAGGTTGGTGTTCAACTGATGTCCTTAGAGCTAGGCCTATCTGCCCATGAGACAAATTGGGCTCCATACTTTCGCCGTTCACCAAATAAGGCATAAAAGTAAATCTATAACATACAGATAGTAAAAATATAATTACAAAATATTTTTTAGTCCTTGGACTCAATTTTCCTATATTCAATTTGTACTCCTTTGCGTTTCTTGAATTAAGACCCTTTGAGCCTGTTCGTCCTCAATGGTATAGTTATCTAGCTTCATCGCGGGAGGGGTGAATGGCACCAAAAATAATTCGCAACTGCCCAGACCTCCGACCTTTTTATAAGCATCCTTTATTAACTTAGCTATACGTTTGCTACCGATTAGATAAAACAATTTACCAAATTTGATATTATTCTTGTAGTTATTCATTATCTGAGTATACTTATCCAAAGTTTTAGGGCTGAGCTCAATCTCTATAGCGTAGCTCTTAGCTTTGCCTGAGTCTCGTGGAATAGGTATAATTATATCGGGCGTCTGAGTTATAAGTTCTCCCTTATCATTAAAAGAAACAAGTGGAAATTTTGTAAAATCATTAAATTCATTAGTAAACTTTAAACCCGATTTAACTTGTCTCTCTAACTCTTCCTCACTTTGAAGAAGCTCATCTATGTTTTGTCTTTTAAATCCTAATCTAAAATCTGATTCTCGGAGAGCTATAGTACCCTCTTCTTTTTCAAACTCTAATTTTAAAGGGTGGTAACAAGGCAGAGTCTCTTCTTCTCTAATTATCTGCCACAATTCTGATTCAGACCTCCCAAGTTGGATATCAAACAACAATTGTTCTTCTGAACAAGTATGATTCAAAAGGCCAAAAGGAATTTCTATATATTTATCATCCTCTATTTTAAACATATCCAACAAAAATCTGGTAGGTCTTAAAAATACACCCATAGAGGTAGTTTCCGCCCATACCAACCCAACATTTATCCAGGATGAAATCACTTGGAAACTATTAGGCATCCACTGTTGAATTAACCACACAGGCGAGAATTTAAAAGAGGCTATAATGTATAGAATGACTTCCTCTACTCTTGATATTAGTACAGAAGTTTCTACCGTTTTAACCTCTAGGGTAGAATCATTGATTTTTTGAATATGAGGAGCCACTCTTGGTGACCTGTAAAAGCTGTTACGCACTACTTCTTGGTCTTGTAACTCCAGTATATCAAATGTGTTCAAGTTTAATTTCCTTTCAATCTTGGTATTAATTTATTATAATTAAATACAGTTATACAAAACCAGGAAGACTTTTTGCTTCCTGGTTATTATAGTGATTACTTTAATTCTACTAAAGGTAGTGGCTTTAATTCAAGCCAAGAGGTATAAACGTCATCGTAAGTAACCTCTTCATATTTACCCTCATTGTTCAAGGCATCTACAAGAGCACTAAATATATTTTCTCTTACTATACTATCCCGGGCTTTTGTAAATTCATAAAAATCCTCTTTCTTTTTAAACATATCGATTAGGTCAAAAAAAGTAATGTCAGGATTGAAGTCTATTAAAAATTCTTCTTCATCCTCGTACACTTTTATATACCAATCTTTAATGTTATCCTTTAAACTAATAGCCATACATTTCTCCTTTCTACCTTAATTTTATTAGCTCATTGATTATCATCTTGACATAACATCTATTTTTCCTCCAAGATTTATTTTTGTAAACGTATTCTTTCTTATTATTAAATACAATTTATCTAGTGAGATTTAATATGTCTTTTCCTGATAACCGCGGAATAGGTAATTTATTTAATAATTCTTCCACCTCTTTATTAGACATAAAATATTCGCTGTTTATAATTTTATCTATTTCAGGCCCATACATCTCAAAGAGTTTATCTAACAGTATTAGTTCATCAATACTTATCCAACCCCACTTTAGAAAATCAAACATCTTTGCAGATATTTCCTCTTGGGTATTTTCATAATAATAGTTTAATCCGCCTGACTCTAATCTATATAGGACCCCTCTTTCTTTGCTATACATAAAATCTTTATCTTCTTGTGTGAATTTTATATCCTCTAAATGTTTTATTATGTTTCTATTCTTACCAGTTGATTCTCGTATTCTGTACTCTAATATTTTTTCATCCTTCATATAAAGCATCCTTTCTATGCACATATAGTGCTATACTATTTACAATTATTGTTATTATTCTGCTGATTGATATAATATATAAACCTGTTATAATGTTATAGATAAACCATAATCCTGCTGCTATTATGTTTCCCACTCTTAATTTTTGTGTTGTCTTATAAAACCACATGTAATATATTGTAAAGCAAGGAATAATTATAGCAAAAATATTATACCAATGTTGCATAGTTACTACTCCTACGATAACTTGTAGAGCAATAAAGAAAAACGGTATAAAACTATATTTATCTAATTTCTCCTTATATACATATATAAATGACCTGACTACAATCAAGATATACATATATACAGTCATCAAGTCATCTTGCATGTAGTAACAAAACATATTAAAGAGATTGAAGATAAATGTCGCTATCATTATTCTCTTTATATGCTTAGTATTAGCAATGTAGATAGAGGTTAATACAGCAACAATCTGTATAAATATAATATTAGTAAATATGTTCAAGTTACTTCCTCACTAATACTTAGCTTATCTTTTCAGCCCACTGGTTGTCCGAGGCTAATGCCACTCCTAATACTTTATCTTCTATAGATTTCTGATTAGGAATGAACCTTCCATATTTAATTATTATATTTTTATACTTCTTTAATTCTTTTACTTGTTCTTTTATCTCGTCTGGGTAAAACCCTGTGTAGATAACAATTTCTGCATCACAAACTTTTCTAAAGTCCTCAACGAAAGAAATAACTTCTTCCCAACTATCCAACGGTTCCATTCCGTAGAGAACTACTGCTTGAGATATATCATTATCTAGGTATTTTTTAATTATAACTTCATTACTTATATCTAACAACTTAGAAGTATCTACATGTGTGTTGTGACAAACTTCTCGTCCTGCTTCCAAGTTGCACTTCATAGAGCAAAATGGAAACAAGAGAGACATAGTTGGTACTTTATAATTAATAAAATCTTCCTCTATAATATTTAATAGTCTCACGCCTATTTTTCCTCCAATTATTCTTTCATATATGAGATACAGGTTGTACATAACTGATACAAGATAGTACTTGAATTAGTTAATTAACCACTACGCAAAAATTATTATAATTAAATATATTTAAAACCAAGTATCCTTCTCTAAAGCATTATACCATTGACGTTCATCAAATTCACGCTTTCTGATTGATTGATAATTTGAGACAGGAGTATAAAATCCAACTACACGGCTAAAAGTATCTACCGCAGGCTTGCCACACTGAGGACAGGTATTCGTACCTATAAAAGCGTGCTTATCCTCGTCTACAGATATCTTCGTAGTAAATGCAAAATATATAACCCCTTGCTTTGCTACGTAGTTGAGCATCTCCCATGCCATGTCTTTGTTTGGGAATCTATTCTCTATATTTATATGGGCTATGGTACCCCCACCGCACTGTTTATCAAAGATAGAACCAAGCCTACATTTTTCTTGAATATTGCATTTTTCCTTAAGGGGTATCCATTGATTAGATAGAATATAGTAATCATCCTTTTCAAACAATAGGTTATTTGCTGTCGCCATGACGCCTGCACAGTTTTCTGCGGGAATACTTTCTATATTCATCTTAAAATCGACATCAAAGCTATCTTTGGCGTCATTTATAAGGGTTAAAATTTGTGAACCAAATTCTATTGCCTTGTCTGAGTAAGATTTATTACCTATTTCATCAGTAGTTATAAGTCCATACAGGTCCATTACTTCGTATAATCCCAAAATACCTATGGTACAGAATTGCTTTTCTAGCTCAACGGCTCCATCCATATAATTGGGTAACAACCCCTTTTCTATATTTCTTTGGATAATGTATCTCATAGAAGCAAGAGCCTTAATATTTAATTCCGTTCTTTCCTTAAGGAGTTTTAAATAACTCTCAATCAGTTTATCTATATTTTTATCTGTTACTTCTTTATTATTTAACACCTCGTAAGCTATTCTTGCCAAATTTATAGTGCTTACTCTAACAGAGCCCACTGACAATGCAGTTCCCCCTATACTATTAATAAATTCATTTCCCTTAAGTTCACTAGGAGTACACTCTATATTTATTAATTCTCTTATATCTACATCCTTAACTATTTTATCATCCTCAACTTGTTTAGCTACTTCGTCAAACAAAGTTTTATCACTAAGTAACCTATCCTTAAACTCTGTATAAGTTGTAGCATCACCTCTATTATTTTGATAATAGTTTAATAAATATTTATGAATTTTACTCAGATTATCTTTATTCTCATCCTTAAACGCATCCAGTTCATCAGTAGAAGAGAGTAATCTACAACAATTGGAAAGAACCCCTATATTATCACTAACAAAAAAATTGGAATCTGACCACTTTATATTGTGATTACTGGCCCAGTGAGCAAATTCATTATCTTGAAACTTCCCGTTTTTATAATAAAGAGAAAATGTAAGTACAGGAAACGTAAACATGTTGGTTTCTCTTGTTTCACTTACTACTTCCATAAATATTTTTTGGAACTCTACTAGTTCTTCTATTTGGTCAATAGCAAAGGTTCCGTCTGGAAATTCTAAACCTCCAAACAGTTCTGTAAGGTAAAATCTGTCAAATATAGATACGTTAGTAAAGGCACTCTGGTCGATGCGAATAAATGGTTGATTAAGCCTATATATAAACTTTTGGAAGTTCTGTCTGAGATAGGTTTCTGGGTCCTTGAGATAATAACCGTTTGCAACATCGTTTTTCCAAAAATAGTATGCCCATATGAGTACATTGGGTAACCCTACGGCCCCCGACTGTCTATTAGAAAGAAAGGAGATAAACTCAATAACATCATCAAAATATGTAGTCAAATGTTTGGGTGCTTGATTATTGTAAGTCTTTATTTGTGTCCTATTACCCTGCTCATCAACTACGTCTTTGTTTAGGAAAAATAGTCCTTCAGTAGCCAACCTGGTCAAATCGTTGGCCCAACAGTATCCAAAAAAACTCGATGTATGGCTATCATTTAAATAAAAACCTTTAGACCACTCTTGTTTAAGCCATTCTTTAGCAGTGCGTAATCCCCATTGTTTTTTAATTGTAGCAAATATTTTATTTAACCCAAAAAGTTTATCCGAAGCCTTTCCTTTTTCTGTCATAAATGTTCTAATATCTCTATGATTGCTATTTGCATTAGGGTCTACCGAACTATCCGCTAAAGTGTCTTTTTCTATAAATTTATTTATAAATTCAGAATAATCTAATTGTGAAGAATGGAGGCCATTTATATACATAAAAGCCTCTCCATAAGTATCAAACAATGCGTTTAGTGTACTTTCAAAATCTCTATCTAACTGTAATGTTATCTGCATTATATTATATCCTTTCTTAATATGGTTGTTATATTTAATATATTATAGAGTAATTGCAAATTGTAAGGTCCTTGTCCTATACATTATTTACGTACTCGTTTGCCTCGGCAAAAGTTAAAAGATTTCCATCAACCTCTAAAATTGGAGCTGATGTAAATCCTTGTTCTATCATATAATTTATATCTTCCTCTGTATTTTTTAATTCGAAACTTATGTTTTTAGATTGTAACTTTTTTTCTAAAATTATGCACTTTGGACAATTTGTACTATACAACTTTACCATAGTTTATTCCTCCTATCATTACATCTCATTATCAATAATTTGAATTTGAAAGAGAAAGGAGCTCAAAGCTCCTTTCCTTATCTAATAGTTTTGATTTAATAATCTTGTTCTCTAAACTTTATTTTAAATTAAAGTTTCTTTGGAACCCATAATATTATACATGAGGATTTTAAGGTCACTAACCTCATGGATAAAATTCACATCTACAATAAATGGGTTGGTTAATTCATGTTGAACCGTTTTACTTACACAATCTATTACGAACTTTTTTCCAGTTTTAACACTTTGTATAACCAGGATTTCTCCATTTTCATTTACAATATCAAAGATTTTTGTGGGATTCGTAAGAATGCTATTCTTAAGACTCTCCTTAATTGAGTAAGTGTTCATAATTTACCTCCTACTTTTTCAATCATAACTAATTTTAACGCAATTTATATTAGTTGTAAGTTAATTTTTAGAAATAACTATTCTGATTTATTTCTATTTTTAAAATTAAACTTGGATTTGGACTTTGGAACCTCAAAAGGTTGTGTATGTGCGGGTTCATTACCTAAAGTATTATCTTCAATAGATACTCCCGATTTAATATAAGATTGCACATTACTTTGTACAGTGCTTTCCTCAGAATTTAATTTTGACTGTTTTTTACCTTTATCAGATGCTCTCGCGTGGTTTATCCCATTCTGGGTACCTCCCTCGTCCTGAGGTCGAGAATCAACCCTGGTTTGAGAACCTGGTGAGAAAGCACTTTGGGTACCTCCCTCGTCCTGAGGTCGAGAATCAACCCTGGTTTGAGAACCTGGTGAGAAAGCACTTTGGGTACCTAGATTATCTTGATTACTATAGTTAACTGCAGTAATTCTTTGACCCTCATTTTTTACTTCAAAACCTTCATTAAATCCTTGGGATTGAATATCAACAGCACCTGAATTAATATGTTGATTAATATTATTTCCCACTTCAAAAGGAATTTCATTTTGCGACTTGTTAACTTTAGTTTGTCCTGCAGAAGCGTGGGTCTCATTGTTCTCCTTTACTTCAAATCCTTGAGGTTGGTTGCCTGAAGAGGTGTGATTGTTTGTTTGAGCTCTAACTTTAGATTGTTCAGTGGAAGTCTTTAAACTATTATATCTTTCAACTTCTGCAGGAGACATCGCAGACCTATTATAGTTACCCTTAGCCAATAATTTATCGTCCTGAGTAATAGTTACGTCTTCTTGAATAGATTGAATCTTGCCTTCTACTAGCATATGTTCTTTTTTATCAATAGCAGCCAATTCTTCAATATATTTATTTTCTGCCTCCTGATTGTGAGCTTTATGTGCCAATTTAACTTTTTCTTTTAACTCTTGACGTTTGTCGTCCAAAGCTCTTCTATACTCATCTACATGCGTGCCCAGCACAACTCCGTTTATATAAGCCTGTATTTCCTTATTAAACTCATTATGTCTAATAGCTTCAATCTCTTTTTCACGACTTACTTTGTCCTCGTACATCTGTTTTAGACGAGTAGAGTTTTGTTCAACATCCTTTTCCCACTGCTCTAATTCTGCCTGTTCTTGAGGAGACACGTCATAAAATCCACTTGATAATCTATATCTAATGTTATCCATTTTTTCTTTTTCCAATGCAAGAATCTGGCGCTCATGTTCTAATTGTTTTTCTACTAACTCCCTAGACTCGTTTTCTATGAGATTGTCTCTGGCGTTTGTCAGTTTAGTTCTCAAAGATTCATCCTCTACAAGAGCTAGTTGTTCATCAGTTAAATTCTTTATCTCATCTTCATTTAAAGATTCTTTTTGCGAACCTAAGTTTGATGTAGATAATCCTAGAGCAGCATAAGCTTCAGTGGAATCTGCCTTAGCATCCAGTTCAATATTCTTGTATTCCTCGGAGCTTCCCATTGAGCTGAGTTTTATATTATTCTTGTTTACTTTATTAATTTTTCTTTCTGCAATAGCCATACCTAAGGCTGTTTTCTGAGACTTAGAAGTATTAAGGTCATTTTCAAGCCTGTGCCCAAGAGCTCCTAAGAATCTATTTCCGCCCTTAACTTCTACCGTTTGTGGTTTGCCGTCTTCGTCTATAACTGTTTTAGTTCTTACTCTATTATCATTCCACCTATTGAAGTTAGAAAGGTTTCTATTAACTGCTCCCTTAATCGACCTCTTTCTGGCAGTAAGGTCTCTCGACATGGAACTGTCAATCTTTGAAAATAATTCATCTAAAAGAGCCATAATTTTAGGCATCCACATCCATAGTCCGATGACTAACACCAGAGTAATAATTAAGTTTAATATGTCCGAGGTACCTATAAGCATACCTATAACATATATGACAAGGTCAAATATTATTGATAATACTAATACTTGGATACTAAAAGAAAAGAAAGTAAAGGTTAACATCTTAGCAGTATCAATTAACTTTTTATTATTAGATATAAATAAAGGCCCTGCTATGGGTAAAGCAAGAATGCTTCCCCCCACTAGTACTTTAGCCAAGACTATTTTAAATACTAATTTTACTAAAGCGAGAGTTAAAAATAGGAAAATTAAAAATATAATTATAAATTTTGCAGCTGCAGTAGCGGGTCTGGGGTCTGCCAAATTCAGTACCATAGTTTTTAATTTAGTTCTAGTTCCGCTGTCGGCATTGTTATTGTACAATTTTTGTAGGTCAGTTATAAATTCGTTCATTTGAAGTTCTGTAGCTGAACTTTTTAAAGACCCTTTAGTATTGCCCACTTTGAGGTTATCCGAACTAACACTGACCATATCAACGGGTGAATTAATGGCCCAAAAATAATAACCCAGGTTACCTGAACCCCCATTTAAAGAAGTTACTTTTGTGTATGCGTCTGACAACCCCCCTACATTCATCCCCTGAGTGCTTAACTTATTAATGTCGTCCACACCGAACTGCATACATATCTGTGCGTCTATCAACGCTTTATTTAATTTTGAGGTTTCGGTGTAAGCTATGGTTTGAGATTTAACTACCTGGGTACCAGTTAGCTTGTCTTCCGTCTTAAATAGGGATGCATTGGAGTCGGTGTCAGTAGCTGCATAAATAAGACTACTAACAAGGTTAGCCCCGTTCTTTGCTACATTAACACTATTTCCAGATAGAGACATACCTATCAAGGCAAATCCTAAAAATAGGAATAAAAATATATCTCTCAGAGAAGACTTTTTACTGCTACCTGTAGCGTAGTGTCGTACGTATCCCACGATAGCAAATATAAATCCAATTAAACCTAGTGCAAGAAATATAGTAATATTACCATTCTCATCTTGAATAAATATTTTATTAAATAGGTTATTTAGATCATCTAATCTCAATGCCTCTAAAATGGTTGACACTTCAATATTTTTAGCCATTATGAGGAATGATATCACTTTTGCAGTAATTCGTGTCAACCCTTTTGTAGCTCTATATAAAAGGTTACCTCCTACAGTAGTAAAGTCAATAAGTCCGCTGCTAGCGTTGCAATTTGCCAATGCCAATAGTCTTAATGAATGTTTATAGTCCTCTGTATTATTATAAGCGTTATAATCTAATTTTTTTAGAAAATCAGTATCATCTATCCCCCAGTACTCTTTGCCCTTACTGGAATTTTTTTCTACATATGGATAACGCTTGTGTTCCTCTGTTTCATAGGCCTCCCCAGTATAAGTAACTATATCTCGACTGACTCCAAAAGTAATATCAAACCCAATTTGATTATACTTACTAGTGTTTTTGAGAGGTTCGTCAGAGGGGTCCCCAACAGCACCTAGGTTATCTGCTAATCCTCTCCAAACGTTTGTCCTACTACTTAAGCCGGATGGAAAGAAAAAGTCAGCTTCTACTTTAAAAATAGTTAGTATATTAAATATGAATACCAAAGATAAGCATAATATTATTACCTTTGTTATTTTATGATTTAATAGCTTGTTCATTATAATTTCTCCTGTGTTAGTTTTCCATCTCTTCTATAGTCTTGTATTGGGATTCATAAGTTTGTTTATAGATATTTATGAATGTTTCTACATCCGCCAGAGATATAGAGGATTTATCAGAGGACTCTGCAATTATTTGTTGGTTTGAAGTGCTTATATAGTCAGAATAATTATATTTTACTTCAGACCCCCTCATCGTCATTTCTACAGTTTCCGAAGTATTATCATCAAAATATAAATAAATGTAATTTATAGTAGAAGACTTATATAATTCAAACCCAACCAAATGGTCAATTTTACAATCACGCCCTTCTCTAAAATCAATTTCATAAGTTATGAGTCTAAGAGACCTGTATAACCACTCCTTATCATCTATGGGTTGAGTAGTATCACCAAATGAAGGATCTCCTATATCTTGTGATGGAATAAGTAATCCAGATTGCTCATCTCTGAGGTATCCTTCGGGGGCATCGTCATTTTGGTATTGAATGGATATTTCTGCATCGGTATTCTCTTGAGTATCTGCGTGGGTAGTGTTTTCTATTTTTTCACTATCTTTATTATCATTTATATCAGAAGTATTATCGTTTATAATTAAATTTTGTGCACTGTTCTCGTTACTAGCTATGTCTTCTTCGGCATTATTAGTTAACGATGTATTAACTTCAGTACTATTTTTGACAAGTAAAATACCAATGATACCTGTTATTATAAACAATAACACAAGACCTACTACTATTAATTTTTTCATAATTTATCCTTTCATTCCTTCTGGTGTATAAAATACGTTATAAGCATCATTAATACTCATAACACCTGGGTCTAACGCAGAACCATCAACGGAATTTTTTTTATCATTAAAAACATAATCCTCACCCCAATAGGAATTTGTTCTACGTGCTCCCTCCTCTACCGCGTAGGTCCCATCTGGTAATCTACCAATTACCATTATATAGTGTCCTCCATCAGTCCATTTTCCGGTGGGAATACTTTCATTTGCGGTGCCCCCTACACACAATTGAACAAAATTACCATTATCCAATTCCTCATCTAATTTTTCTAAAGAGTACCCGTACTTTGTCTCAGCCTCTACATCTACCGCTTTAGCAATAGCTACGTTTAAACCAAAACTGGTACCTCCTTCACCATATCCTGAGCCATATGCTCCCATAGCATCATAAATCTCAGGGGAACTTGGAAAATATAATTCTCCGGTAATATACGATAATACCGAACATGTAGAGGTTGGTCCACAAGAGCAGCACCCCATAGGATGGGATTGACCTGGCCAAGGCGTTTGTGCCCAACTGCTTTCGTATTTCTTAGTTTCAGGATTGAGATAACCACTAGTAGTATCTCCACCGCACTGTTGAAGATGCGGTACAATAGGTATGCCGTTTTCATCCACTTCTTGTAAAACACCGGCCCCTCCACAATATTGCCTATATATGGCTGTTTGTTTTTCCTCTTTAGAAGCATTCAAATCACAATAGTAATGCGGAGACTGCCCAAAACTTTGAGTAGCTGCGACTACCGCAGGCCCTGTTGTTGCGATAGTACTAGCTATACCAAAAACTACTAGTGTGATTTTCCAATTTTTAACTACAAATTGAGCTGTTTTTTGGGTTTTTTTTACTATCTTAGAGTTCATAACTTTATTTTGAGCGTGTACCAATCTTCTATTTAGTCTCTTTGAAGCCCTGCCTCTAATATTAAGACCATTAGTTTTTATATCAGAGATAGCTCTACCTGCTTTAGTATTATTGGCAGCATAGGTTGACAATCCATCTTCTTTTATACCTTTTGCAGTTTCTGCCATTTTTTTAGCTTTGCGAGCAGTCTGACTATCTAGCGCTCTATTTTTTGCACTTTCAACTGCCTTATCTTTTATACTACTCATAATATTCTCCCTATTTAAATACACACTATTAATGGTTAGATATATTTTGTAATTTTATATGATTGCTCTCCATTAGCTTCAATAGCTAAATAACATACATTTGTATATGTAAATCCCGAGGCAGTTTCTACAATATATGTACATACTGCATTAAACCCTAGGGCATTATTGGATTGGTAGGAAATAAAAGAAGAAATACCCTTATATATATTACCGTTAGAAGGAACCAATTGTTTACTTCCAAACTCATCTCTCACGTCTTTACCCTCATACAAGTCGGATAAAATACGGTCGATTTTAGTTTGTTTTGCAACCATTATATTCTCCTCATCTTGTTTTAGTCCATTAAAATCAAAATATGGAGTAGTAGTAATATCCCCAGTAGTAAATATATTATTATTATCAACCAATTCAATGTCACTAGCGAAGGAATACTTATGAGTTTCACCTTCTACAACACTCACGTCCCTAACAATCACTCTAAATTGATAGGGAATTACTTCTATTTTACCTTCCAATAAATTGTTTTTATTATCCTTAGTGTCTTTCTCTTTAGTCTCTATATCTATACTGAAATACACAATAGCGGTATTCCTATCCAACTGTTGAATTTTATTTATAGCTACGGAATTTTTATCAAGTTTTAAATTTTCTAAGTTATCATTGGAAAGTTTAATATAATTATCTCTTATATAACTTGTATTATTAGTAATAAAACCTTGTATTCCTGAAGTATCAAAATAAGCTTTTTCTGAAGATTGTATTAAAGATTGAACGTCCTCCGCTGAAAGAGGTTGCTTAATAAAAGTATTGTAAGTTCCAAACGTTAAAAAGCTCAGAAATATCAAAATTATTAATACTACTATAATAATTTTATTACGTCTATTTTTTCTCTTGTATTTACCTAGTTTTTCTTGTTTGACTCTATTTCGCTGATTAATCTCGGCTTCAAGTTCCAATAATTGTTGGGCCTGCTCTTTTTCTATGTCTTCTCTTGTTTGACCTAATTTAAAAGCCATGAATATTTCCTCCGTATAATTTACCCTTTATATTACATTATGTATTTTTATAATTAAATAAAATTATAAAAGAATTTTAAATATTTTCTATCCTTATTTTTCTCATGTTCAACATAATATGAAAGACTTCTGTACACGTCATACCAGTCCAAGATTTTTTTATCCTTACAATTTTCCCACTCAATAAAATTATCCTCAAAATCAAGGTAACCATAAAAATTCATAGATTTAAATAAGCTCTCAGAACTATATACATAATCTTGATAACCTGTAACGGGTATACCTGTTTCATTTAATACGTACCTGTTTAGAGTATTTATAGAAGCTGGGGATGAGTAATTTAAGGACAGTGGATGGTAATTGGTGTATAGGTAGTAAGGTACTAAGTATTGTTGATAGTTAACTATACCTATTTGTTTCACTACATTATCTGATATATATGGCTGATGGTCTCCGAACATAATTATCATTATATTCTTATCAGAGACCTCCGCCCTTTTTATTAAATTGTCAAATGCTGTATGGGATAGTCTCAACCTATATAAATATTCATTTAATTCAAGCGTCTCATCTTGATTTAAATGATTTAAAATACTTTTTGGAATTAACTGTTCATTATTTTTATTTAATGTAAACGAAGAGTACCCCCCGTGGTTCTGCATGGTAACAATAAAATAAAATTGTTTAGTTGTGTCTAAATCCAAATTGTTATATACTGTGTCGTCTAACCATTCATAAGTGTCTTGACCTTCTTTAAATATTGCATTATCAAACCCCAAATAAGGGTAAACATTATGTCTATTCCATGATGAGGGCAAGTACGGATGAATATAAGTGCAATTGTATGATTTTTGTTTTAGTTGATGAGCTATTGAGTTTATATTATAGTTAAGATGCATATACATAGGTTCGTCTACGTTAAAGATACAATTGTTTGTTAAAAATTCATACTCCGAAACAGGTGTACCTCCACCCATAACCGATGATAGTAGATAACCATGATAAACACTGTCCTGACTATATTTCTCAAACTCATCGTTAAATAACGAAAAGTCAACCAGGCTCTCATTCATAATACAGATAATAATATCGGGCTCTATATCAGAATGTTTTTCTGAGCTCGTTGAATCTATTGTATAAGATTCTATAAACTTTTCTACCCTTTCTTTACTATAATTTTCAGGAGGTTGCTTATATATATTAAAAATTGAATTATAAAAACTAAGGTCTATTCCATATATTTGCACAAAGTAGTTGGTAACTTGATTGAAAGCGGAATACGGCACTGGCACAAGATTTATCGAAAGTGCAACCCCTAAATAGATTCCTAAAACCGTTGTCACTATTAATTTGTTCTTTTTAAGTTTCGGTATTGAACCCAATGAAGTCAACTTGTTATAGATTAATATCGCAGATGTTCCCACTATTGCCATACTGAATAAAATTAGTATATCCTTAGAAGTTAGAGTGTACCTGTTTAATACTTTCAGAGCAGTTGTGAAACTATACAAGTCAGAAAAAAACCACAATCGTCCTCTAAAAGCATACACCAAATATTCAGACATTAAAAATATAATTTTTAATAATACAAAGGCATTCAATATAAGTTTATATTTACTTGTAATAATTATCAATAAAAAGAGTAATATACATTCTAACGTTGTGGTTGCTATAATCGAAACGATTATGCAGCTTAATATTTGCGTAAATGGTTTACTATCAATGCCAATCCAATTTGTATCTAAAAAGAGAGAGTACACTCTCCCTACTACTTGCATAAATAGGCTGCAAAACATAATAGTAAATATCAACTTACTATACTTTTCATACAGCCTATCATATGTGTTATACAGTTTATTTATAGAAAGAACTAACTTGTTAACCATCTAAATTAAGCCTCATAGCTGTCTGTCATTAATTTGGATTTTTTAGAGGTAGCTTCTACTCTTTTTGAACTAAGAAGTTTAATAAAATTATTTTCTGTGGGTCGATATATAAAGTTACCCAGTTTATCTCCTTGTTTTAAAAATGAGGTGGCCATGGCGGACGGTGTAAAAGATTTACCATCACCATTTAAGTAAAATCTACTCAACAAGGCAATCTCGTAGTATCTAGATTGCACTCCCACATCACCTATTTTATCTATAATTTCCTCTACCTTTTGTTTAACAGCTGAATAATCGGGGTAACCCTTTTTTTCAAGCTTAGTTTCCAAAATGGTGTTTACTCTTTCAGACAAGCCCTTATTCATACTGTCCAAGGCGCCTTGAGTAGCATGTTCAGTTATCATAAGAGTAGAGTATACACCTATGTTTTTTGGAACAAATGTATCTTCATGAGACCTCTTATATATTCCTGCACACTTTTTGCAAAATTTTCTATGTTTGGGGTCAGTTTTACAAGTTAAAAAGGTTCTTAGATGAATGACGTCCAATCCTTGAGTTTTTTCTATAAATTCAGAATAAGACTCTGTATGAGACTTAAGTTCAGAAATATGTCTAAACTTTATTTTATAGTTATAAGTACTTTCATCTATAGGAAGAGAAAATTCTTCCCCCTTAGACTTACAGTCATTTTGAGTAATATCCATATCGTCACAGGAAGATATTAGCTTCTTATAAAAGTATCCACTTTGAGTAATATCTGTTACATTGGATGCTATTACACTGTTCATGAATTTTTCACTATCTTCTTCGGTATACAGTGCATCCCTTTTTTGGATTGAGTCAAAAATGTCATCAGTGTTTCCAGTGTACTGGGATATTCTCATTATTTTTTCTTTAGACTTTTTCGAATCAGCGGTGGCAAAATCATATATGGTAGGTACCACACATTCAGCAAACACTTTTTTTCCCAATTCTTGGTAAACTTCAAAATATTTATCCCTGTTTAGAGTATTAAGTTTTTCTACATCCTTCTTATAATCCATATTTACCTCATCTTTCAACTTGATAAACCAATAATTTATTAGATTGTTATTTTATAATTTTTTATACGTATGGTGCGCGGAATAAGTATCAGTACCGTCACTTTCGGTAGTAACTTCTGCCTCTTGTGTGTATCCAAACTTTTCCATTAAATGTTTACACCTCCAATGGTCATGCTTCCAATCACCATATTTGATATCAATATTAACTTGTCCATCCTCCACCCATAATTCATCTACTTTGAATTCTTCTTGCTCAAAATAATGTGATATTAACAAATCTTCTGGGGGAGCTTCCTCTTTGATATCATACTTTTCTAATTCACTAGTATTAAGAATACTATCTAAACAAATATAGTCCCCTGCATACTTACTTTCTATTAAATCTACAATATGAACATCCTCTGGTAGGGTTCCAGGGCCTAACCCATGGGAAATTTTATACCAAAACTTTCTATCCTCATAAGGAATATGGTCAGAATATCTAACTGTATTGCTCAAAGTGATTCTCCTTTCATATTAATCTTCAGGAGTTATAATTATTTCTTCACCATCGTCCGTTTCTAACACTACAGATTGTAAGGGTTCTACATAAAGATAGTCATACTCATTGATGTACTTACTAAACTCATTTAGATGGTCTAATAAATAGTCAATGACCCCTTCATTCCTAACATAATCGGGTATAGGTACCTCATGATAAGTAGTCGGTTGATTGATGGTAAATGTTGCTTTTCTCATAAATTTTTCTCCTTTTTAAATTTTTACTTTCTCTTACTTTTCACTTTATTACCCTGTCCAGTTCTACTGCTACTTAGTTTATAGTCAGCTGTATTAATCGGCTTCTTGTAAATTTCTAGGTCTATTTCCTTATCTTTTTCTATTGCTTTTATATACTCAACAGGTGACTTAGTATTTATACCCTTCGCAAAACATAACTTACTACTCTCAGTGGAGTACGCAGATAGATTAAATTTGATTAACTTATCATTGTCAAATATAATTACTAACATATTCTCAGGAATAAGTGGACAACTGTATAATATAGTTTCACCTGGCTCCAACTTTTTAGCAATTTGTTTAATCTCACTAAACTTTTGATTACTTCCCTCTGGAATTTTAGCGACTGGCCACTTAAAAGTTTTACCGCTTGAAGTGAATACGAGCATTTCTTTATCATTAGCGATATTCCACTTGGTAAATCCACTTGGTGTTTTTGCGGAAGAACTATCACTAACTCTCTTAATTACATCATTATTACAGAACACAATGCTATTTCCGTCTGTCTTTATTTCTGGCTTAGCATTTTTTCTAAATGTAGGGAGTTCCTCGTAATCAGTAATTATCTTACTCTTTCTTGGAATACCATATTTAGACTTTATTCTTTCTAAATCTTTGATTAGTTTATTATCAATGCCTGACTTAATTGTTTCTTTTAGGTCTTTAATTTCTTTTTTGAGGTTACTAATTTCTTTTGTTTTATTAAGAATATAATCCTCATTAAAGTTTCTTAATTTGATTTCTGCTACGAACTCAGCTTGTATATCGTCAAGTCCAAATGCTTTTTTAAGACCCTTAATTACTTCATCATCATTCTTAGATTTTCTTACTATTTTAACTGCTTTTTCTATATCAAGAAGAACTTTTTCAAGACCTTCTAACAAGTGAAGTAAATCTTCCTTTTCCTTAAGGTCATACTTAAGTTCAATTTCTACCCATTCTCTTCTATGCTGCACCCAATTCTTTAGAATATCTGCTACACCCATAGCCTGAGGGGTGTTTTGATATACGAGATTCATATTTACATTGAAGTTATCTTGAAGAGGAGTAAGAGCAAGGAGTTTTTTCTTAAGTTCTTCTACATCTGTTCCTCTTTTGTAATCAATGGCTACCTTAAAACCATTCTTATCAATTTCATCTCTAACATCAGTAATTTCAGGAAGTCTGTTTTCTTTATAAGCTTTAATTACTGAATCCACAACCGCTTCTGCCGTTGTAGTATAAGGAATTTCAATTACTTCTAACACCCTATTCTTTACATCATCATTAAAGACCGCTCTAATAGTAATACTACCTTGACCTGTTTCATATATATTTTTTAGTTGTTCATTATCAATAAGAATTTCACCACCCGTAGTAAAGTCAACTGTGGGCATGGCCTTCATTATTATAGGAAGCAATTTCTTATTGGTTAACTCATAATTCTTTATGGTTTCAATAGATGCATCACATAACTCGTTAAGGTTAAAGGAAGGAAAGTTACAAGCAAAACCAACCGCTATACCCATATTGGGGTTTGCCAGAATATTTGGAAAAGGCATAGATAAGTATCTAGGTTCCTTCATAGTACCATCAAAATTATCTATCATATTATCCGGATTCTTTTTGAGATTGTCAAAAAACTCATGACAGATTGGAGCTAACTGCATTTCTGTATATCTCGACGCCGCTGGTTCCATAGATGAAGAATAAACTTTACCAAAACTGCCTTTTCCCTCAATAAAAGGGGTGAGTAAGACTTCAGCTTGTTTAGTAAGTCGTACACCTGTTTCATAACTGTCACCGTGAGGGTTGATTTTCATAACCTGTCCACTGATATTAGCTGACTTTGCACGCTGATTAAATAGGTGCATAGTGTTCATAATATAAAGAAATTTACGGTGAGAAGGTTTCATACCATCAATTAAGTCAGGCAGCGCCCTGCTGGTCAATACACTGAGGGAATACCCCATCATGTTATCTTTTATAATGTCCTTAACTTCTATCGGTTTGATATTTTTTGTTGTCATTAGTTTCCTTCCTCTGTTATTCACATTAGTTTAACATGCTCTGAATAATTTCTAACATTTCTTCGTTATTACTATAATATTCTGAGAGACCTTCGAAATACTCAAAGCAAGCATCTCCTTCCAATATATCATCACATACCTCAATGGGGTCTTCATACTCTAACTCTTCCTTAGAGAGTCCATAATCTTCACTGTGATTTTCCCACCATTCTATATCCCAAGATGGGTCGTAGCTCTCTATAAACATATAAGCGGGAAAAGAGTACAAACAAACCATAGGGTCAGTAAAGTCTGGAATACTAAAAAATTTTCCCTCTGCAGTTTCTCCTACCCATATACCTGCTAAGGACCCGTCCACTGAACCATACTTACAATTTTTTATCTTTATCATAAATTTTTTCTCCTTTACAATTTTCACTCTAAATCCAAGTCATCATACTCAGTACTGTGTTCTGTGATGTATACCTTTCTATCATTAGAATCAGTACCCATAAATAATTCTAACATTTCTTTTGCTTCCTTGCCCTCGTCCATTGTTACTAACTTAAGATGTCTACTATCTGGATGCATAAATTGTGCAAAATCCTCAGCATCAATTTCACCAAGACCCTTATTTCGTCCAATTTTACATTTCTTATCCTTGGTCATTATCAACATTTCTTCTTCGGTATATGCAAAATACTTTTGTTTGTCCCCCGAATACTCTATTTCGAATAAGGGTGTTTGTAATATGTAAATATGATTATTTTTAATAAGTTCAGGAGTAAGTCTATAAAACATAGTTACTAATAAACTCTCTATATGTTTTCCATCTACGTCAGAATCCGCTGCAATGATAATCTTGTTAAACCTTAGATTACTATAATCAAAATTTCCGAATTTATTATTTTTACCTGCTTTCATTTCTACCCCAGTACCAACTAATTTCATGATATCCATAATGAGTTCATTTTTAAATATAGTACTATAGTCCGTCTTTAAGGTATTTAATAATTTACCTCTAATAGGTAACAGGGCTTGGAACTCGGCATTCCTGGCTGACTTCAATGAACCCTGAGCTGATAATCCCTCTGCAATAAAAAGTTCTCTTTCAGAGGAATCTTTACTTCTACAATCTACAAAGTTCTTAATTTTATCATCTAGTTTTATCTTACTTGTTAACTTCTGTTTTGTGGCTAATTTTTGAGCATTTGCGCTTTTTCTTGATTGTATATTAATAGATACTTGATTAGTAACCCTTTCAAGTTCCATAGGATTTTCTTTTGCCCATTCTTTGAGATTTTTGGTTATCTGTTGGGTAAGAAAATCTTCTATGAATTTATTGTTAATCGCCTTCTTTGTTTGGTTTTCGTAAGATGTCTCTGTACTAAAAGTATTAGAGATAAATATCATAGAGTCTTGAATATCATCAAACTCTAGTTCCTTTGCCCTATTACTATCTGTCTTCTTTATTTCTTGTTTAAAAAATTCCATAAGAGCTTTTTCTTTTGCCCTTCTCGGAGAACCACCATAAGAAAGGGGAGATGAATTATGAAAATACAAAGAGTCAGTATTCTTATTTCCAAATAATATTACAACTTCACCTTTTACTTTATAGTTGGGTTTGTCGGTCCTGTCCTTGCCTGCCCCCTCAAAATTAAAATTGAGTGCATCTGTTAGAGTCTCTTCTCCTGCAAGTTCCTTTGCATACCCTAAAATACCTTCTGGATAAACTATTTTTTCTTTTGTTCCATCTCTTTTATCTATAAAGTTAAAGGTTAGGCCTGCGTTTACAATTGCTTGTTCTTTTAACATTTGTAAATACCACTCTTTATCAATATTGACATCTGTAAATACTTCTAAATCAGGCTTAAATGTTTGCTTTGTTCCTGTTTTCTGAGGTTTGGTAGTATCCTTCTCCTTAATTAATTTTCCAACAGGCTCTCCTTTTTCAAAGGACATCTTAAAGATTTTTCCGTCTCTTCTTGATTCTACCTTAAACCATTCTGATGATGCCTGAGCAGCGAATGTTCCCAATCCATTAATTCCTAAACTAAAATCATAAGAATCATTAGAATATTTTGAGCCAGAATACATCTCACAGAAAATGAGTTCCCAATTATATCTATCTTCTGCCTTATTATAATCCATCGGAACTCCTCTACCAAAATCTTCAATCTCAATAGAATTATCTTTGCCAATAGTTATATTTATGATATCGCCATAACCACTCCGAGCTTCATCAATAGAATTAGAGATAATTTCAAAAACAGCGTGTTGGGTTCCTTGAATATCATTTGAACCAAGCATTACTCCTACTCTTTTTCGTATTCTATCTGCCCCCTTAAGTGAACTTATACTACTGTCGTCATATTTTTTTGCCATTATTTTCCATACCTCTTTATTAATTCTTATTTATATTCCTCTGATTCTTAATAGTTTATATTTGTTTAATTTATCCTTTTTTATTCAAATGTTCTAAGTTTACAAGAACGATTTACATAAAACGGACATTTAGAGTTCGAACACCTACGGTGAAGGTATGAACACATTTTATCCATTACTAATTTTTCAGCTTTATTCCTGGTATCATTAGAAACATCCCATGGTACCATAAAACTACCCTTAATAAGGTCATACTTTATGCGGAATGTAAATAAGTCTCTATCAGGGCTGTATTCTACCCAAGGCCAACATTCCACCCCCATTTCATCTAAAACTCTATTAAAACTAAAATCTGGCCAAGGCCTGTGGTCATAATCAAAAGTAGGTTCAAAGTCTAATAAGTCTTCCTTTACTTTATTGCAGCCTTGTTCTTTAATAAGTTTACTTATATAATCATCAAAATCATACATCCAACCCTCATATTCACCCTTCGCGGCTTCACTTGCTAACGCAATTACCTTATTAACTCCTTTAATACCTTCTGTCTTTAATATTTCCTGACAAGTTTTATATGTACTCATATTTTCTCCTCTCTGTGATATATTGTGTGTTCCATAGAAGCACTTTCATTTAACCACTTCTTTAATCTTGTGAGTTTGTATTGCACTATCGGAAGAAGGTCCTCTTCTGTTATACCGTATAAACTATGCACATGATTTAGAACAATATATACATCGGCAAGTTCTTCCATCACCTTTTCTCTAGTATCCTTCACAGCATCAGAAAAGTCATCATATCTAGCCGACCGTATTAGTTCTTTAGTTAATTCAGCGCATTCTTCTATAACCATACCGAGCTCTCTTTGGGTGCCATAAACTTCTCTAGCTTTTTCTAACGTCTTAAAATTTTCTTCTGTAAATAGTTCTTTTTTCATCCTTACTCTCCTACTTCATCAGTTCTTTAAAGGACAAGTCTAAACCAAAATCACAATTAAAATTACTTATAGACTGCAGATAAAGATAATCACGCACGCACTCTACTATTGCTTCTAAATGTTTGTCATCATTAAAAAAATTCAAAGTATAGTTATCATCTTCAAGCTGGTCATAATTAAAACCTTCCAACTCAAAGTCATAGTTATACTTAAATCCTCGTATTAAATCTGCACTGTACTCTTGACAAAATTTTCTTAAATATTCTCTATTCATACCTATCTTTATATATTTTACATTATTCTAATGAAAGTGTAAATGGATTTTTACACCATAATTACTTAAACAAGTTAATTCCTTTTTAATTTTAATATCTTCAGATTTAGACGGATTATCTACCCCTAGTCTCATAATATGCTGTTTTTGCAAGTTTCCTTAATTGAGTCTATCTGGAAAACATTCTCTACTCCATACTTATCTAAGTCAGTCTGACGTACTTTGGCAGCTCTGTCTCTCTTCTGATCTTCACTTTGATGAGTATTAGAATATTGCACAGCACAAGTAGTGGGACAAAAGTCAGCATATCCAAGTTTAAGCGATTTAAAGTTAGTTGGTTTTCCGCAGTGCTTACAGTAACCCTCCTCCTCTGTCTTTAAATACTGGTCATAGTACTCCTGATGAGGTAGATGTCTAGACACATGTTGAGAAAATCCATTATACCCAGCATACTCTTTTCCGCATATTTCACACTTCATCATTTACCTGTTATCATACTGTGGATCTTGGCAGCTTTCCCATCTTCATATGACTGTTGCATGACGTAATCCAAGTCTTCAAATATAGCATTTCTAATATTACCCCCAGCATTACCTATATAATTTTTGGAAGGTAGAAGCTTCTTTGCTTCCTGACAAGCTTCTTTGGTGTATAGAGCAATCATTAGATAGACGTCTCCATCAAAATCTCCTGCTAATCCGTCTTGTACTATTGGGTTAATTTGCAAAACGTATCTCTCTTCGTCTTCTTCACTAAATTGTGGGTGCATGGCAATAATAGACTTCTCTCCGATAGTAGGTTGACGGTTGATGAGAATAATGTAATCTTGTAGTTCTTCATTTATAGATTTTATATCAGTGTACCCCTCTGCATTAGTATATTTAGCATAAAGGTGAGGATATAATGTAGGTATAAACCAGTATCCTATGAGGGCTACATCTTCATTTAATTCAAAGTTATTTGTAACTGTGGCCCTGGCAGCCCCTGTTACGCTCTGACCTCTTACTTCTCTATCTATAATGGATTTCTTTCTTTGTGCAATTATATTGTAGAGTTGCTTATACTCATCATTAATATAACTAAGTAATTCTTTCCTTAGAGATAACTGAGTAAATACATCTTCAGTAGAAAGACCTTCAAACATTTTAAGTTTATTTTTCTTTTTAAGAATAACTAATAGTAAATTATTAAGCTCTCCTAAAAAATACTGGTCTCCACTTACTGTAATTTTTCTCAATGAGGTATGAGGTACATATAACTTATCAGAAACCTGGTTATTATACCAATCCTCATCAACCCCTAAAGAAAGAACAGCATCCTTTCCCCAAGTAATTTTTTCCACGTCAAACAGTGTAAGGTCAAGGCTATCTAAATCATATTTTACGTATTCACCATCATAAAGAAATCCCTCATATCTCATAAGTCCCAAAATGACATCCTTATATTTTTGATACTTAGAAATTTCTATATTAAGATAAGGTATGTCCAAATTTTCAAACTTAATATAAAAGTCAGGAATTTTCTTTCTGTTTAATACACGAGTGTTACATATTGAGCATATTCCTGGAAATCTAAGAGCACCACATTCACACTTACTGTATTTACCAAAAATGCGAGGAGAAAATATGCCGTCGGGATGAAAATCCATATTACCATTTTCATCAAATACCTTTCTTTTTCTTAGTAGTCTATGACTAGTAACCTCGTTAGAAGGGTTATCCTCAATTCTAATTTTTTCAATATTTATTCTCATGCTTACCTCCTTATTTGGCGAATACAGATTCATCCGCTTCAGATATCTCAACTGAACTTAAATCAGATGGAACTAATGGTTTTCCATCCAGATTAATACTGTAACCCACCGACTTTAATAATTGCGCGAATTTTAATGAAAGAGTTGTATGTTCTGGCAAGGACCTGTCATACCACATATCTTCCACCAATCTTCTAGAGCCAATGTACTTATGAATACTCCTTATAGATAACTCTTTTAAAATAGAGGTACAATCATTGGCCAATAAATTAAATTTTTCCATCTCTCCCAGCCTTAACATTTTATTAAAATCTCCATCTACTGGTGAAATAGACACATGAGTACAGGCATGATGATTAAGTCTCATAATTTCCATTAATCCCACTGGGGCAATTATTTTCTCCCCTTTGTAAGACACAATAGAATTTTTTGAATATTCTTTCATTTGGTCAATATATTTTTCTGAAGCTAATGATATAAAATCTTCGTTTTCTTCAAATTCAATACCACTAGCATTAGCCCAAGCTTCAAATATCTGACCCAGACTTCCTCTTCTAATAACTGAAAATCCAGATATAATAATTTCAAGAGGTCCTGGTTCCATATTGCCCACCTTTTTAGTAAGAGTGGGCATTTCTTCATCTGGAAGAATCCTACTAACCACTCCTTTTGCAGCGTGTAAATTAGAAATTTTATCTCCCAAACTAAAGGGAACTTCCCAAGAAAGAAACAGCCTACAGTGATGCTCGTTTACCATATCAAACAGGTCTACTTTGGCATTTTCATAACTGTCTATAATAGCTGAATTTTTTAATGGGAATAATTTTTTTAAGTCATAGAAGTCTAAAATATAATCTCTGTTTTCATCGTATTTAGCTTTAAGCTCTTTATATACTTTATCATCGGTTTTTAAACGAATAATCTTCTTCTCATAGGTGCGCAATTTGTCTGCAAGAGAACGAGATATAATAATAGAGTCACCGTAGGTATATCCCTCTATATCAATAAACCCTACTCTGGTTCTCATTCTATGTGAAATAGAATCAATTTCATCCTGCAATGGAACAGCCTGAGTTGTCAATTTTCCTGTCATCATGATTCTCTTAGCTTTATTATTATTGCAAAACAATGAAGAGGATATGCAGCTCAATCTCAAATTTTGAGGATTATTCATCATTTCAAACATATTAGTCTCTTTACCATTTTTATGTTTAATCCAGAGCATGCCATCTTTTACTATAATATTATCTAACAATAATCTTCTTCTACCTGCCTCAGGAGTGGTTGCTGTTTTAAATGAGTCAAAAAAGCCCACTGTGTCAGTATAGGTAAAAGCGGGTTTAAAGTCACCGTTATATACATTTATAACCGCTCTGAAGTTTTCTAAACTAAAAATAGGTGAAGTAGATAGTATCAAGCTACCCTCCAAGTATTCCCCCGAAGTGGTATATTGTTTTGCTTGAGATACTATCATATTATTGATACCTAAAAGAATCTTTTTTAGGGGTTGTGCATACTTCCTAGAATTAAATATAATATCTTCAAAGTATTCCACTCTACTGAATTTATAATTAAATATACTATTCTTTTTTATTAAAGGAAGTTTGCTTAGAGCTTCTTCAAAAGTATCTTCTGTTAACTTTTTAGATATGCAACTTTGTAATAGGGCCTTAGACCGAGGACTAAGATGTTCATTAAATATTGTAGTGATATCTGTCTTGAAAGGTTCTTTCTTTAAAACACAAGTGAAGTTCTTAGTTTCTAAATTATAAGTCCAAAATTCACCTCTAACAGTATCATAGCTCTGTTTACGCACTAATGAGTTATCGTCTCTAACCGCCGTAATTCTAGGCACATAATGAGCATTATTTATAATCCAGGTTAAATCTGTGCTAGGAGTGGGAATTGCACATACCTTGTATTGTGAACATTCCCCGTTTTTATCTTTGTATGATGCATATACATCTATACAGAAGTTATAGTAATTTAGCTCAAGAACATAAGAATTTTTAATCTTTTTCTCCGCATCGTGGTCTAATTTACCACTATTAAGATACCTTGCTAATTTACAAGGTTTTTCCACATTCCAATATTTATCACAGCTGTCTTTCAACTCCTGTTGTATTTCATTAAAGGGTTTATTTTCATCTATAAGGTCTACTCCAAATAATGAAATATTTTTATTTCTCCAGTACTTAAGTTCTTGGTCATATAATTTTTTTATTGTCATCATACTTAGATTTCCTCCTAATGACTATCTATATCTTACAAAATATTTTAAGGAAGGGTAAAAATTTTTACCCTTCCTTATCTTTTATTAAATTTTACTCCTCTGCTCTTCAGCTGCTGCAATTAAATCATCTATAAGATGAGGCAAATAAGCATTAACCCCCGCTTCAGTGTACAAGAATAACTTCTTAAAATCATTAATGGTCATACCCACACTTACTTTGGACGTAGGGTCACCATTAGGGGTAATTGAACCAGTGCTAGACACCTTACCTGGTCCACTTTGAGAGTTTAGGAATACCCTATCATTCTTCATACCCACAGATAACCTTCTGGATATTGTGCCATCCTTGGAAGGACCTCCGCCGTACTCTTGCAACCATATTGGATAAGGAGAATCCTGAATATCTTTAAATAGTCTTCCGGACCTAATATCTTGAGTAATTCTAAAGATATCCTCAAAATTCAAATAAATGTCCACTGCATTACTGCTATTTGCAAATTCCACAAACCTAAATTTTACTTTTTCAATGGGAAAAGAATCTACATACACACTAACTACAGTTTTGTTGGTTGCTACTTGGGTTAACTTACTTGCATCATACTCATTTTTTCTTCTCATTTTGATTATCCTTTCTTAACTTGATAAATATATAAAACTATAATATAAATACTTATTTTTTCTTAGTTTTAGTTTTCCTGGCGGGTTTTTTATTTTCTCTTCTCCAATAAGTAAGTCCAAAATGCTCAGTAAGGTCTTTTTCAATATTAACCACTTTTCTTTTTCTAAATTCCTTTTGTTCTTTTATATATCTGAGATGAGCCTCTAACTCCCGCTCTAACATTGACCACTGATTAAGATACATCTTGTGATAGTCTCTAGCGAGCTTTGACTTTACAAGTTCAATGCCCTTGTTTTCAGAAAAATTATCTGATTTATGGCACTTACTTCTTGCATGAAAAGTAAAAAAGTCATCCATCACTTCATCATAAAATCGGTATTTTCCAGTAACCACTTTTCTATCTTCATCAACTATAAGAGATAGTGTTCCATTTAAAAAATTGTTATCATAGATTGTTTTCATACTAAACTTCCTTTCATCTTTATTTCACAAACTTTTTAGTATTAATTATATCACATTGAACTCTATCGTCTTTATTATAGTATAATATACTTGCCTCTGTTCTAGTGTTACCAAACCCCATTTCATATGTCCAAGCATCACCCACAGGGCAAGCACAATTAAGCATTTCAAGTCTAATACCATTTTTACTTTCTACTTTATTGTTATGACCGTGCCCTACAAGTACCTCTACATTGGTAGCTTTAGAAAACATTACTTTAGCATCTGGGTCATTCAGCGGTAAATCCATTGCCCTTCTACCCTCATTATCGCCGTGAGCAAAAAGTATAAGATTTTTACCATAATTAACCATTTGTCTGAGTTTGGGGTTATCATCCACATGAATATTAGCTACTCCATTAAACCTAGCTTGTAACCAAGATACCAAGTACCAACCACTCATCTGGTCATGGTTTCCACCCACATAATAATGATACACAGGGGCAATGTTAGACAGTTTAAGTAGAGCATAGCTCATAAGTTCTTGAGCTACTTTAAATGCTTCTTGCCAACTAACATCATTATCCTGAGGTGTACCGTGGGTAGTTGTGCCTTGAATTGTATCCGAATTTAAAAAGTCGCCTGCGGTATTAAGGATAATCTTTTCTATTCTATAAGGACTCGCTTTGAGCCTCTTTTCAGTTTCATCGATGATATCTTTAAATACCTCAGTAGCTATTTCTACTGTGTAATCCTTATTATATCCCGCCTTACCCCAAACTTTACGATTAAGGTGAAAATCAGCAATATTAACTACAGCCATAACTGTATCAATACACTTAATTCTTTTTTCTTTTTGTTTAGTATTATTAAGTTTTTTGTTTTTTCTGTCCAACTTTATAGGTTTTACATCACTTTTATTTAGCTCTCTAATTCTTTCAAAAGTTAAATCATTAGTGAGTACATATTTTACCTTTGCTGTAGATAAGGTCTGCATTTCAGCCGTAATTACAGCATTCTCAGGTATTTCCGCATAAAGTTCTTCAATCTGCTCGATTGGTTTGGTTATTACAACCTCACGTTTTTTGAGATTGCTACTCATCCAATCTCCCATAATAAATTACCTCCATTAGGGCAGTAGCCCTCCTCTATAAACTTACCGTAGATAAACCTACATAATAAGTATAACATAAAAATTTACTGTTCTAAATACTTTTTTACAACCACTTATCATCCAGCATATCTTTAACAGTTTTATTGTGGGTTTTATAATCTGACAATATTTCTACATCAGGCATGGCTTTTATGGGCCCTCTATCCTCATTGTCAGACAATACCCTAAATCTACCTTGCTTCATCTTTGTAACAATTAATCCTTCTTTTTTGCTGTTTGTCGCTTTATTATAATACCCTATCCAAATATCTTTTTTATCCAAAGAAGTGCCACTTTCCATAAATAATTGGTCCACACTTGCGTCGTTACCCCCAGTGTTTAAAACTTTTTCAGGATGTGAATTCAAAGTATTATTAGGTAGGGTTGTAACAACCTTACTAGTACTTTTAGTAGGCTCCTCCTCTTTTTTGGGAGGCAATACAACCTTAGATGAAGGGTTGGTAGAAGTACTTTCTTTAAACTTAAACTTTATAACTTTAGGAGGATTAGCATTAGGTGGGATAACCTTAATAGGTTCTACCCTCTCTGTAGAATTAACAACTACAGGAGGTATGACCTGAATGGCGTCTTCTGGAGGGGAAGAATAAACTACCCCTTCCTCTTCCTCCTGTAGTTGTTGCATAAAATCTCTTAATGACATATTCCCTCCATAACACTATAAATTTTCCTTATAGAATTGTAAGTTTTAACCTAAGTCGCCTACTGCTTCATTTACTACGTTGACTAATTTACTTCCAACCTTTGAACCTGTATTTTTAAGGTTATTGTACTTTGTAGCTAAATATACTAATCCTATACAAATAACTAAAAATACAACCTGTCCAATAATCTTACCCACTCCCCCTGAGCCGCTGCCCTTACTGTACTCTATTACTGATTTAACAATGGCTATAATTAGGAAGAGGGCAATTATGCCTGATGCAACCGCTGCTACATTCGAAACTATGCTTGATATACCTCCTCCAGACATAAACGTCCATAAATTCATCAATACTGCATTATTTAACATTGTTTTATCTCCTTATATCTTTTTTTCAATGTACTCCAATATAACTAACATTTGTTCTCTAGAAAAATTTCTGGTTTCGTACTTTTTATCTCTTAACTCCTGAATTAAATCTTTTGCTAAGCTGTCCATAAACATGTCTAGAGAATGTATACTTTCAGAAACTCTTTTTTCATCGTTATCATCTTCCCTTGAGCTCTGTAAAGTTTCTTCTTTTCTAGGCCGTCCTCGGCCTCTCTTTACTTCCTGAGGTTCGATATTTACCTGGGCATCTATTTCCACATTATTAAAATTATTATTTTCAACCTCAGGAACCTCATCTAAATCTACCTTTTCTATTTTTGACATTATACTATTTTTAGCCTCGTCGCCCATAATATCAAAAATGGATTGATTGTTTTCTGATTCTAATAGTTCATCAATAGAGTACTCTTCTGTTGATGAGTGCTCTCTATTCATATCCGCATATAACTTTTCTAATGCATTTGGCATATGTCTCATCCTTTCTATCTTTCTATATATCTAACTATATAATATCCAAACTTCCATCATCTTTAAATATAGACACGCCGTTTTTACTAGTTTCGGTAACAGGAGTTACCATCTCATCAAAACTTGTTTTACCTGTGTCTTCAATAATATCTATCAAAGGTTCCTCTTCATATTTCTTATAATCTGTTTCTACCTCAGGAAGATTTCCTACAGAAGGATTAATCTTCATTAGACTTTCCATTTGATTATATGACTGAAGGTCAGAAGTATTTATATTAATCTTCATCATTTCAAACTGTAGTTGTTGGTATTCCCCCTTAAGTTTATTTAGGTCTTTTTGATTAGACTCATACTGTGAGGTTAACTTGTGATTCTCTTTTTCTAATCTTTGACACTGTTGCTCCAAGTCAATAATAATTTTATCAACATCTTCTGGGAAATAACCATTGGGGGTGGATATGCGTATGTTATATTTCTTGGCTGTGTCCGACTTTTCCACTCCTAGTTTAGGATTATTTTTCTTTTTATTAAGAGCCACCTTACATCACCTCCGTAAGAATCCCAAATTGAGGGTCATAGTTGAGAAGAGTTACATTGTCAATTACTAGAATTTTGTTATATACAATTTTTCCAGTCTGAGACTGATACTGCTCTGAATCTAATTTTCCTTGTACCCTTATGAAGTTACCAGTTTTTATAATATCTTTTATTTTATCATTTATTTCACCTTTGTAGATAGTTTTAATAAATGTATATCTCTTTTTGGTAACATTATCAGGAGTTAGATATTTGCCTGTAATAATAGACAAGTTAAAGTTAATCACATCCGAAAAATATTTAACATCTTTCTGGACTTTACCGTCTATAATGACTTCATTCTTTAAATACATTCCTCCAAATTTCCTTTCTAATCATCTAACTTGCAAATGTTATCTAAATATAGATTGATTTTTTCGTCTGCGTCCCAAGCTTCCCATTCTTGATAATATTGACTTCGAGCTATTCTTTCATCCAAATTACCAAAAGCTGCTAAGATTGAAACATTGTTTTGAGGTATGGGTGAATCAGTAAATACTCTAACCACCGCATTATTTATTTCTTTATTTTTTTCTAGAGCTCTAGTAATAACAAGCCCTACATTTTTAGTTATCTTTTCTTCAGGTCTATAAACATCATTTTTTATACTGCCTGATAAGTATTGAATCTGAGCATTAACACAGTTAACTGATGTAGAGGTTGTATTACTAACCAATATAATTTTATCTGCAATTTTATAGAGGTCGATTATGTTTTGTTGATTAAGATACTCCAATCCTCCACCCGTGTCAAAGAACACTACATCATAATTAGTTAATACCAATTCTAAAATATTTTTCCAAAAACCCTGGTCCTTAATTAATTTAGGAATAACTGCAGCAGAAGGTGCGATGTAAAAATCTAAATTAGGACTAAAATGTGAATTTTGTAATGAGCAGTTTTTCAAATAACTAAATGTATTATTACCTGCCGAGTACTGCCTATAATAGTCTCCAAGAGTAGGATTTACTCTAACAATGGTCATACCTATCTGACCCACATTATCATAGTCCAATAGCGCAATCTTCTGGTCAGGGTGAGTCTTAGCGTATCTTCTGACTGATATGAGACAAGTAGTTGTTTTTCCAGTACCTCCTTTAGCACTACCAAATAATACAACTTTAGCAACCTTGTTTTGAGTAGAGGTATTGGTGACAGTATTTGTATACTCGTTACCCATCATTTTAAGAATATCTGAATTTTCTAAGGCAGAAGTATTATTCTCCATTGGAGCTTGTTCTACCACTTCCACTCCAAAACCTGTATATACATCATTGGTTGGGGCTTTAATACCCGCACTCTCTGTAGATGCCTCTGGAATTTCCTCTTGAACCTGAGGCTCTGGAATAACTGGGGACGGTTCTACCACAGGTTGAACGGGAGGCTCCTCTATTTGAGGTAATTCCATTGCAACCTCGTATCTATTTACGCCCTCATCAATTAAAAATCCAAGATTAATATTTTGGTCACTAAATACAAAGTAAGTTGCCTTATCCCCAAGACCCTCTTTTACTGCTTCGTACAGTTCTTGGGACATGGAGTCTAGATTAAAATATATTCCACTTTGTACTTCTATACCCTCGTCAGAATTTGCCATATCTATAAATTGAGCAAGGCTTAGTACTTCATAACTTTGGTACTCTAATTCTGGAGGTATTCTTCCATCCTGTGTAACAATAAAATATTTTTCCATTTCCTTTCCTTTCTCTCTTTATATCATCCTTACATAAAGTCACTATTTACTTATATAATATCTTATAATTAAATAATTTTATAAAATTAGTTAGCTCCAGTAACCACTCTTTGAACATTCCTCTTAGTTCTTTGTATCCTCTTGATAATATCTCTAGGGGTGACTGTCATAATTACATAACTCAATATAATATACATTACTTCTAATAAGAAGTTATCTCCCACAAGAGTTAAGTATATACTAATCATTAAATATACCTGCAGTGAAGTGTAAAAGTAATCAGCAAAATACTTCTTTAACTTTACCCATATTACAGACAATCCTGCATTTTCCTTAGCTATTTCATATAATGAGTAAAAGATAAATTCAAATACCAATAAAAAAATATGTAGAAATGCGTACAATCTTTTTAACAATACAGGTATCATTACACAAAGCAATAGAGTTCTCCATACCATGCTTAGTCCCGCTTTATAATAGTGCGTTTCAAAGGGTCTGGAGTCCGCATAGTTAGGTATATCTTTATACCCAGCTTCATTTTTATACTGAGGACTAATATTCATTTTAGCATCTATCCATCTAAAAGCATCTGCATATATATTTTTATCTTCTGCAGTGGTTAAAGCATTGGGCCACACAGTATTCTTCTCTTCTTGAGCTTCCTCAGTTTGTTCATCGGCCGGTTTTACTTTTGTTTTCTTTTCATATATTTGTTGGTCTATATGATAGATACTTTGAGTGGACCAAGCATACGCTGCCCAGTTTCTTATTTGTTTTCCATTCCCAACATCTACTACAACATCCCCCGTTAAGGAAGCGGAGTCATAAAATATACCCTCTGAGTCAGTACTAATAGGGTTTTTGTGGTCCGGATTATAACTCTGGGGAAATTTAGAAGAAGCGTCTTTATCGGACAACTGTGTATAAAGTTTTTCATAAGTATATCTTTCTCCGTTCTCATCATACCCAAATACACCAAAACACCAAGGTTCAAATAAAGACTTTTTCCAGAGAGCTGCTTCTAGTGCATTTTCTCCATCAGTTGAGTATATGACTTCGTCATTGGGACGTGATTCATTGAGACCATATTCAAATATGTCATGTATGATAGTGGTACCCTTAGTCAATATATTATTAATATTAGTTGGTTGAGATAGAGATACAGCTATTATGCCCATTGCTAAGATACTAACCAATATTCTTTGAATAACCTGTCCAATAGCAGCTTGACCTTTACTGTATTTATTGGCATATTTTACTATTGATACAATAATGCCTATAACAGCTAATCCTAACAAAAAGTATATTACAGGGGTGAATACCTTTTCCCATAAGGAAGACTCTAGTACCTTGTTTACCATTTCTGATACGAGTTTAAAGGGCCCCTCAGATATTAACCAATTCACAATAGATACCCCAAACTGGGATACTGCTAATAATATTTTTGCATGAGTGACAGTATACAGAGTTCCGAAATGGTCCTCCATGTACAACGATACCCTGGGGTCTGTATATCCGTTAGCAACCATAGAAGAAGTGAGTACCCCAGGACGCTTTCTATACACATTATTACTAAGGTACACCGTGCTGTTGTACATTATGTCTTCTAACGTAATTTTTTCATCTAAGTAATATGACTTGGACACAATATGGTCAACCAACTCTAAGTCTATGGTTTCTTCTCCCAAGTATTCTACAAACTGTAATTTAGGACCAAATCTGTTATATAAGCTGTACGTTTTACCATTGGTTGATACTCCTCCAACTGTACTATCATATATAGCTGTATTTAATTCTGCCCTATCTTGTTTTTCTTTTTCAAGAGTAGTAAATACAGAACCATCGGTAAGAGTGAGATGCATTGTAGGAGTTAGTAAAGTTCCTTGTAAGGAAAAATCTTTGCTCTTTCCACTTATTTGAAAATCTAATATCTTCGCTAATTCCTTACCTATTTCAGCCCTATCTTTTTTTCCTAAAGTAATGTACCCGTCACCGTGAGGGTCCTGAGGTCTCTCAAACCATTTACACCATATATATGAAGCTTCTTCTATATCCTGTTCAGTATTACCTAGTTCTAAAAGATCTTCTAATATGTAGTTATATCCGCCCTCTAACTCCCATTTTAAATATTCTAGCTGGCCTTCTAAATCATCTCTCCAATTGGGCAATCTTGCTCTTAATCTATTATTTCTGGCATTTGGACTAGCAGAATTCCTGGGCGAATTTGTCCACTGACAAATACCTATACCCCCATCTGTTTCTGTGTAGCCCCCTTCAACTATACCGGGGTTAAAAGCACACTCCGCTCCAATGTTTCCTAATACACCCAGAGCAGCCGCTTCAGTTAACCCTAAGTCATTAATAAGAAAATTGCCTATGGTATTGGCTACTTCTATTTTTTCATCACTCATATTTTTTACATCAGAAGCAGAAAATCCATAAACTGTACTAAAAGATGAAGTTAATACAACTATAATTATAAAGGCAATTATAACAAAGGGTTTACTCCTTTGTGCTATTTTTGTTTGCATTATCTCCCTCCTTATTATTTGTATCTTTTTTTATCTTGTCTCTATTTCTTTCGCGGTCTTTTTCTACTTTAGATTTCATTGATGAATTATGTTGTATGTAGCCTTGTTTATCAGTGAAATTACCATGTTCGTCAAAGGTTCCTTCTCTTACATATTGAGCAAGGTTATCAGAACCTTTAAATCTGTTGTCAACATGCCTATAAGTCTTGCTGGGATTTTCAGAAAATGAATCAATCACGTCTTGACGTAATCTTTCCTTTTGTTCTGCATTCAGCATTTCTATACTGTTGTAATTTCTACCATATTGCTCTTCAAAAAGGCTATTATATCTACGTGTAATTTCTTTTCTATATTGAGCTGCGCCTCTCGCAGCCTGTCTATCAGAAGTGACCTCCCCACCTTCTAGGAATATATCGTCAGTATTATAATTGCCATCTTCACCTATAAGTCCTAACATTTCCATATTTTCCTCGTCCTCTACTCTACTCTTCCAATTTTTTATTCCTATGGCAGAGGATACCGGGTGAAGAATGGCATATATGGGTTTAAGGGTGGCTGGAAAATATCTTCCATTATGCCAAGTATTGATGATTACTATAGTTGCATACACCAGTACTAAACTAATGAGTATCCCTATAAATCCTTCTACATACATATTCAGTGCAATAATTAAACTAGCATATATGCTCAACCCCGCGAGATAAAGAACTGGTGAAAATGTTTTTATTAACACCTGTTTCATATTGTGATTAGAAGAGGCACCTAGAATGATGTTAAACAGGAAGGTATACATCATATACCACAACCACATAAAGGTCAGCATTTTAACAAGGGATATTACTGTTAAATTAAATATTCCAATAAGGTTAGCTAGTAGGGTCATAATACTTAAATTTTGTAGCTGCCCATTATAATTTTCATTAACAGTATTAGTTATAGCTCCATTTATAGAGTACACATCTTTTCTTATAAGATTATCTTTGTGTAATAAGCTACTCTCGTCCACTTCTACTCTAGGAGCTAAAAAGTGGTCCACTACTCTATATGCGTTACTATTAATAACTGTTCCGTTAATACTCTTGCCCTCCTCATTTGTTATTCCAGTAAATACATATTCATTACGTCCGTTGTATCTAAAAGAGTCTGCCAAAACCACTGACCACACTGAGGTAGATTTACCTCCCAATTTAGGAATTTTCATATCTACTGTCTCCGGAGTACCATTATTGGGGCCTGATAATTTTTGTTCAGGGTCTTCTAAATTATACCCAGTATTATATTTACTCCAAAGGTTGAAGTACGGAATATAATAACTGATACTCCCCGTATCGGTTGAGGTGCCATATAACTCTTTTATGTTATCTTTGTTTTGAAGAGTAAGAGTTTCTCCTGAATTAAGAACAATGTTAGTTCCTCTCTTAAACAAAGACCAAGTAGAATCTGCCTGCGCTGTTAGTAATGATACTATAGCCATCATAATAATTAACGCTAACCCCGCTCTAATTAAATGATGAATACCACGGTCACCTTTAACAACATATCCGTATACTATACGTACGAACTTAAGTATAAATAATAGACATAGTAATAAAATAATTATTGTAGAAGGAAACTCTTTCCACAGCTTTGTAGGGGACAACCCTATATTATCTAACCACTCAAAATTAGAAATTTGGGTAAAGAATACTGCAAGTCTAGTACACTTACCTGCTAGATTAATAATTATAGTTGGTACGGAAGTTTTGTCAATGAGTCTCAAAGCGTCAAATTTACCTGTGAGTAGAGCTCCTCCTGCAGCACTCTCATTCTTATATATGTCTACCCTGGGGTCTAGTACGGTCATTAAATCCAAGTCTTCTTTAATAGACAAGGTTTCTATGTCATAGGGCATAACTCTGGGGTCAATAAACTCTTCCACATCTACTTCTACGCCATTAGCTTCTACAACGTTTTGAACCATAATTACAAAATTGTTCATAACCTCAGTGTATATAATACCCCAGTCAGATTGAATCTTTTGTAATATTTTGGTGGCATCCGCCCTAGACATGAGTTCACCCTTTTTATATTTAGGAGGTGTATCAGATAGTACAGAACCCCCTCCCATAGGATTGTATATAAATCCTTGAAATCCGTATCCATCACTATTGTAGTTTGGAGGATATCTAGTCACTGTTTTCCATTCATAAGCATTCCAACCACTTTCAGACGTAACTATACTGCCATCAGACCTAATTGATTCTACTACGGCCACATGTCCCCATCCTGAATATGGTCCATCTCTCAGACAGAGTATTGAACCTAATTGTGGGGTAGAACCTTTAGAGTATCCACTGACACTGCCCCACCAATCTTCCGCATTATTTCTGGGTAGAGCATTACTTTTGTCCATAATTTCACTAAATCTTCTTGAAGCATAATCAGTACAGTTACCACCACTCCACATTGAATTGCCGGCCCCGTATTGGGTTTCTTCTCTATACCATTTTTCTGAACGACCTGGTTTTGTCGTTCTGGCTTTATACACTCCTGTCTGATTACCGCTTTCGTCCATCTCTCGGGTTAATTTATATAAACCTGATTTTACATAAAATTCATATAGTGAAATATGATATTGCTTACCGTTTTCACTTTTTGTGCAATTTTTGTCTGCATTATTTAATAAACACTGAGTATAAACTGCCCTATCATTATGTGGACCATATCCCGCTAATTTATTAACTACCCAGGTACCTGTAGCCATAGATAGAACATCTTTCCAATCAATTGTAGCATACTCTGTACCGTTATTCATAAGTGAACAAAAATATTCATAATTACTAATTATGGTTTCATTTTCCCTATATTTATTTAAAACTTCTTGTTCTTCCTCAGACAGTGGTTCCGGTTCTTCTGGTATATAATCTATATAATTAGGTTCAGGTCTTGAATAGGGAGTTATAACTGGTGGAGGACCCAACTCGTCTATTTTTGAAGGGTCTTTATCTAACTGTAAGTAGTAGTCTTGCAATGCAGCCTGCTGCTCTGTTTCATGGGTCGCTTTATCCTCTTCCCACTGGTCTTTGGCTTCTTTATATTTCTCACAGTTCTCATAAGCTAATTCTTCCGTGGCATACTTTGCATACCATTCATTAATTTCTTCCTCATGAGCTGCTGCTTCTTCATATTCTTCCTGATGAGCCTCGTTCCATGCTTTTGCACTATCATACTCCTGTTTAGTTACTCCTATACTCTCTGCATGAGCGGGACCCTTGAAATATTCATACGTTGATTGATTTGTGTCAGTCATGACATACTCTTCAAAATAAGGATAGTACTTTTGAATAAACCTTATAAGTTGCTCTTCACTTTCATTGAAATACTGATTATTATAATATCTAAGTGTCTTAAAATTGCTATCATCAGGAGCCTCTACAAAGGAGTACCCAAAAAATAGAGCTTTAGCACCTCTCCATATTTTTTGATACCACCTAGTTGGTAGTACATTGGTCAAGGACATAAATATCCGAGGGTACTCACCTTGATATCTGTTACTAGGAATGCTAAAGCCAAACATATCCATGACATTATTGTCATTAGTGCCCACAGAAGTTATAAGTGAGTCAGATGGGGTATATGTAGAGTTTATGTATCCGTCGGATACTCTCTGAAAAACAAGATTTTTAGCCAATTGCTGTAAGTTAGGTACATTGACATACGTCTTAGTTTTTTGATTACCATCCTTGTCTCTGTACCTTTTTACCACTATAAATGTCTCGTTTTTAGTTATCCAACTCAAGGGTGAAAACTCTATACCTGTATCTGGGTCCACGTTTACAAAATCAGTTATAGTAGTACTAAATATATCTTTAAGGTTATCTTCCCCACCTTCTCCTTCATTATTGGTGAAAAAAGTATCCTCATCACTGTCAGCAGCAAAAACAAAACTCTCTAAGGGCAACGTGCTTAAAATTATAGTTAAGCATAAAATTAGGCATACTACCTTTTGTAAAAAGTTTAATGTTTTTTCCATAGTGTTATGCCCTCTCTATATATGAACTTTTGATATAAACTATTAATAAAATAATAAGGAGACCTCCATTATAAAAAATACTCCCGTATTTCGTTTTCTTTGTATCCGTTGTTAGAGGTGTACTCATACTTCCAAATATTGGTTCTCTCTTCCTCTATTACTTCAAACCCTATAGTTTTAAAATACTTCTTGCAATAATTTGCAGCTCTGGCGTGTTCTAAAAAGTATATAGCTTTACAATTGTTACCAGCCCAAAAATCTATACAAAAACTCAATAGCTTAATAAGATTGTGCTTATTTGTTAAATATATATATTTTATAGCAACCACATTGGTTCCATTAACGTCTACAATTTTAAAGGATATGAAATCTTTGCCTTTAAAAAATACATATCCGCTTAGGTCAATGTTACGATGAAAGTTTACCCCATTTTCATCGTCTATTAATTTTCTTATTTCTGCTTTCTTACTGTCCATCCTTCTTTCCTTCCGTTACATTTCTATCAAAGAGTCCATATTCAAATTCAACCAATTATAGTCAACTATATCTTTAAAGTCCTGATATATCCAAGTAAAATCTAATAAAGATAAAAATTGAAATATATTCATAGTTTGTATTATTTTTAAATATTCAAACAATTCATGCTTCTTTTGTACCCTGAGTCTGAGGTCTTGTTCATGTTCTAACACATACTCTTCAGGGATATATACCAAGTTTTCAAAGTCTTCCTCAGTATATAATATATAACATACTGTCCGCTTAACTTTAGCTACAAGTCCAATTTTATAGTATACTTTTCTTATTAATCCATCATCGTCATACGATATAGGTAGGTCGTCTCCTACAGTCTTCATTCTATCTAAACAATAATAATTAAAATATTCTTGTTCTTTTGTCAATGTTGTTTCCTCCTTATACTGTTTTGAACAGATTCTTATTATTAAATATAATTATAAGTTATCTAGAATGATATCGTATATTTGTCTAGATACTGAGTCTGTGTAATGTATACCATCATATGTTTCGAAGGTAGATATAATTTCAGAGTAAGTATCTATATACTTTACTTCATTTAGTAAGTTACTTTGGATAGCTTGATTTTTTTCTGACAACAAAGTATTAGTTCTGTGATACTGACGGGCAGCTCTTGAACTATCAACCACAGGATTTATAGATACATAGTATACACTAATGTTTAAATCTTTATGTTTTTCATAGAACTGATTGGTTAACTCTGCATAAGAATTGCCTGGAGTATCATCATTTATACCCATAAGTACAATCACCGAATCATAGGGTTCTAAGTGACTTTCAGCCAAAGGAAACCCAGTATCCCTTAAGTAAGCGTAAGCTATTCCACCGTGAGCTATCCATATATTACCGTTGGAATCAATGTGGTCTAAATATTCTGTTCCCCAAAAGGCACTACCCGTTACTGCATTACACATGGCAACGGTACGAGAGTCACCAATAAATATTAGTTTTGCATTGTCCCTCAATAGTTGCTCTTGTCTTAGCCTCTCGCGCTCTTCTTCATACTCTCTTTGTCTGCGTGAGGTTTCCTTTTTGATTGCGTATAGTGCTCTTTTTTCATTAAGAAGTTCAAAAAATTTTTCTTTTTCTATTTTTCTTGAGTTTACTACTAAACTTAAATTTTTAGTTAAAGCTCGGTCTACTTGTATAATACTGTTAGTAATCTCTTGATTTACATAGGTTATTCGTTCAATTCTTTTTTCCTGTATAGTTATAAAAATAATTAAAGAACAAAAAACTAATAGTATACATACTACAATTAATTTAATTTTCCTACTCATCATAATTATAAAAAATAAGGGCTATATAGCCCTTATATACATCTATGATTTTAAAATACCCCAAAATACTGTAATCCAAGATAAATGGTTGCACAAGAAAGAATTCCAATAATAATGTTAAGAGCCATGTCTAAAGTATTTTTATTATTAGTTGTATCTTGTTGAGGTTCACTATTAGTTTTTTGGGTGGAATCATCCTCTTCAACGGCTTTGGGTTGTTCTATTACTTCTTCCTCAGATACTAAGTCTTCCTCTAAAGAACCATCCTTTTGTCCGCTGTTTTCTTCAGTATTATCTTCTTCTTTAAGGTTAGGAAACTCAGGGGCTTCTTTGGGTTCATTTATCTGTACCTCATCTACTTCCCCATTTGATATCTCACCCTCTTGAAGTTCCATTTCTTCTAGGTCATCTTTTAATTCCTCGATTTGTTCATTAAAATTTTCAACTATGTCTTCTTCAGAAACGACTTCATCATCTGATTCAAAAGACTGTTCACTTTGAATAACCTCAACTTCTCTAAAAGGAGTGTTATATGAAGTTTCCAGACCTTGTTCAATTTTTAAGTCCTGTATTACTTCATTAAAGTCGTTTTGAGGTGGAATTTCAGTTTCGTCAATAGGCATCTCTCCCCCAAACTTAATTAAAGTTTCTTCGGCCTCTGCATCATTATACTCAGTGTCTACTTCGGGTTCAACCTCACCATCAATTGCAGAAATAATATTATCATTAAAGTTTTCCTCTTGAAGGTCGGTAACGATATCATCTTGAGGATATTCTACACTCTCTTGGTTAGTGAAATCTCTACTATTTATTGAATTATATTCAAAACTCTCCAAGTTTTCAGCTATCTCGTTTTCAATTGTAGGAGGTTGCTCGTCCTTAGAAGGAATGCTGCCAAAATTAAAACTATTTTGAATGGCAGACCCACATTTTAAACAAAATACATCACCGACTCTTAATTCGTTGCCACAATTTTTACAAATCATTTTTAACATCCTTTCTTATTTTCTTATTTATTTAATTTATTTTTTACAATTTATTAATAACTAATTTATGAAGTACCGATATAATTATATAGTATTGAACACTTTTTGTAAATAATTTTTCAATACATTGACTAATGACCATTTAGGTTCTCCATTGAGTTTGAGTGGTACTTGAAGATAGAAATGCCCTATGATTTAGAACATTTCTATCTAACTCACTTAGGTTCTCCATTTGAGAATCGTGATACCAGTTAGATAGGTAGATATTTTCTCTTTCTAACTTAATAGATACTGTTTTCTACTCCCCAGTAAGAAATATTCTACTCATGCCACTCATAGAACGACCACCCTGACCTTTTAGTTTTCACCTGCGATGTCGCTACGAAAGTCATCTCGCAACTTTGCACATTCAGTCACATCACTTCACCTACTACTGAATGGGAGACTACTTCACGGCTCATATCATCGCCTTGTCATGGTGCCTCAACTCTCAATTTTCTCTATATTTTTTCTGGTAGGTCAGAATTGTTTTACACTAAACCTATCGTCAAAGATAGGTTTTCTATTTACCACAGCATTTCTATATTCTGTTTCAAAACTGTTTAAGAGCATTTCTGCTTCTCTTTTAGAGTTTAGTTTTCTTAATGCATCTGAATATAGAAACTTTCCGTCTTTACACCTTTCTCTTATAAGAGCGTATTTCTTAGGTTTCGTTTTCTTTTTTCTCATAGTAGGAAATCTCGTTACTTAACATTCCCATATTACCCACAAATGCTTTCAGTGAATTTATTATATCCTCTTGTAGTAGTTCTTTACAAACTTCCCAGTCTTCTCCAAACATTTCGGAATACCTTTGTTCTATTCGTTCTCCTAATGCTATTTGTACAGAGAATGGATATGTATCATTTTTTAGATGCTCTTCATCTGGTTTGACTAATTCAGAATATACTGACACCAAAGGAAAAGCCGTTATCATATCTTCTTTCTTCTTGAATATTTTCTTTTTGAGTTTCTTCACCGCAAAACCCCCTATAGAGACTATTGCTATGACACTAATAATTTGCATGTCCCTCTTCATATTGCTGTATGTGTCACTTTCTAAAAAATATCAACCATGACTGCGTTCTGTTCCAATATCAGAATCTTTGCTGTGTCAGTCACTACTTTTGAGATAGAAAAAAGATTTCTCAAAAGTTTGAACGGAGACAAAGACGGGACTTGCACCCGCATCTTTATATTTATGCGATATTATCTGCCCTCTGGGTGATGTAATCCATAAACATAGTGTTTTGAATGTTAAACTACTTTGCCATGCTTATAATATATGTTTAAGGTGCTGCAATATATACATGTACTGTATTATTTTATTACTGGGTTCATTTGTAAACAGCTGTATAATTTCATCTTCTGTATAATCTATGTGTATGACAGGTTCTTGTTCTTCTATTATAAAATTATACTTATCAGATGAATGAATATTAAATTTATCAAATATTGGATTTCTATATACTGCTAACATTAATTCAAAGCTACCTTTATATCTGGAGTATTAACATATATAATATCATACTCACCATTATCTATTCCATTTAGTAGATTATTTATTTCCTTATAGAGTTCTTCATTATCATCCGCAGTCTTATACTTTTCAAATATACCTTTTGCGGAAACCATTTCTCCAAGAAAATCTAGTCTACATTCGTCTTCATCTGCTCTAATATATAATCCGTCCTCAGAGTACTTTAGCACACAAAAAGAGTAGTCATACCTATTACAAAATTCAGCAAGAAGGTCAGGAGTAATCATAGTTTCATTTAATTCCTGCTTAATTTGATTGTATATTCTTTCTTCTTTTATCTTTATCATGTGTTCTCCTTAATAATCGTGACCTAAACTTTGCAATATTTCTACAATGCCTTTATACTCTATACTTTCTATAATTACTACTCCATTTTTAATTATATAAAACACTCTGTGTTCACTGCCTTTATCTATAACTGCATGATACACTTCGTATCCCATATATTTTTTATTATATTTTAGTCCATCTCTAGGTCTAAATTTGTATGGTAATCTATAAGGGTCTTGTTCAAGATAAGTTTTTAACTCCTTATATTTTGAAGCTAATTTTTCGTTAGATAATAGAACTTTTAAATCTCCATTTACTACCTTATTCTCATCTATGTTCCATTTCAATATAGTTGTTTCGTTCTCATTAAGGATAGTTATATTAGACAGATTATTATTTAGTGTGTTACCGTCTAAATGTACTATTTTATGTGTTGAAGGAATTTTTATTTCATTAAACACGGAGTAAATAAGTTCATCTACTCTACTAATTCTATGTCCGTCAATCTCTATAATATCTTTATTACCAAGAACAGCATATTCTTTTCCATCTATGATATTCTTATATTGTTGTACGATGACATTATTCTTAATAATGTTAATACCTGTAGATTCTATGTAGTAAGTATTATTGTCATCATCTGTAAGTTGAACTAGATTGTCACTAAGTTTTTGAATAATCATCTTTTCTCCTTTTATAATATGTATCGCTTTCCTCCTACGATACTACACAGTCATATACAATCAAGTAAGGTGGGTGGTGTGGCATCTTGATTATATTCTCTATCCAACATATTGCTATGTCACTGTGCCCTTTTTTGTTATTAAATATAATTATATAAATTTATTTTCTATTAATGGGACCTCATCTTTACCAGTTTCCCACTCCCATACAATATCTTCTATACTAGTCTTATTATCATCCAGCCATTGTGATAATCTTTCAGCTGTTTCTCTGTTACCTTCTAAGTATTTACCATTTATATCTATCTTTGTCTGTATATCATTGCTTTTAAAAAGTTCAACAATAGCTGGCCTTTTATAAAAGTCTATCTTTATAAAAGTATCCTCGTTCTTATATATTAAAATACTACTCATAATTAATTTCTTTCTAAAATAATTATATATTATCCTCAAATATTTGTAAATATCTTTTTAAGAAAAATCTTTCTCTTGTAGTAAGTGATAGGTAGTACCACTTTATTAATTTAAATAGTTTTTACTAATTCAGCTAAGCTCATCGTTGATTTTTTATACTTAATTGGAATAGATAAAAATGCTAAATGTGGAAATAATTCTTTTAATTTTTGATGCGTCATAACATACTTAGCTAATTCATTTTTCTTTAAATAAGGAACAATATCTTGATGATTATCTATTTCATGCTCAAGATTATGGCAGTTATCACATAATGTAATTAAATTGTTTTCAAGATTTACCCCAAAATTGCTTCGTGGTTTTATATGATGCACTTGAAGATTATCAGTATTTCCACATTTAACACATTTATATCCGTCTCTTTTTAAAATTTTATTTTTTAAAGTTTTGGATAGCTTATTAGGAAATAAACTAATGTTTGTTTCTTTAAGTTCCTCTATATAGCTTTTATAATCTTTATTTATAGCATAATCTAACTCATAGTCTAATACTAAGGATTTAAATAAATAAGTAAAATATGAGTTAGATATAGAAAAATCCTTATAAAGTTCTGATAGGCTAGTCCCAATATAATTATATAAATAATTATATTCTATAAAATATAAAAACTATTAAAAACTGTTAAAAAGCATATACAATTTGACGTTTTTGTTTATAGTTTTTGCTAAAAGGACTACTTGACAGCCTATCAAGTAAAGGAAATCTATATTTCACTTTAGATTTCTTGACAACAGACCACAGCTCTTTCCAATCGTTAAATTCAGGAGCATCAATACCCAATTCTTCCAATGACTGGATAATTGACTTCTTTACTGCTTCTAACTTAGGTAGAATTACAGTCTTATCTTGTTGTCGTCTTGCAAAGATGTATTGACAAGAGAACTCATGTCCCCTACGTCCAATTTCAATACTAGCGAGCACGGGGTCAGGTAACTCTAAATTTCTATTTACTAAATTACCAACAATACTTGAATATTGAGGTTGAACCTCAACTAAAGTTGTACTACTAGCTAAAATATGTTTTCGTATTTGCTGGAAGAGTAGATTTCTATTCCATTGACCGTTTATAAGTCTGTTTAACTTTTTGCCTTTACCTAAATTGGTTGTAGCCATAGATAAATCTTCCATAGCAAATACTTCACAATGATAATGCTTACAGAATTTAAATAACTCTTTTGCAATCTCTATTACTTCATGCCTTCTTTTATTTGTGATATACTTTGCTTGTTTAGAATCACTACTTACTTTTAAACTGTTTTGATACTTATTAAGAGGTTCTAAACTAAACATACCACTTGCAACCAAACGAAAATCATAAGTTTGTTTCCAATCACAAACTGACCAACCAATATAAGTAGGATTGACATCAATTTGTATTGTTCTATTTGATTTAATTGCATATCTATGATTTTCAAATATTGAATTATCAAAAGTTATATATACATATTCTAAATCTAATTGGTATGTTAAAGAAATACACTTCGCTTTTTGTAATTCAATTAGTTTTAAAAGTATCTTTTTTCTATTCTTTCCTACATTTTCTAAATTAAGCGTGAAACGATGTTGCTTATCGGGTTTAAACAAAATTGTATTAGTATCTATAATTTTGAACAATCTATTGCCAGATTGATTACTTTCACCTATAGAATATATAGGAAGTGTTCGTTTTTCAATAAATTCTTCCTTAGAAATGTTTAATTTGCAACGATTTATGAAGTTTTTTCGTCCTCCAAATATAACTTTCTGCGGATTATCGTCTTTATTTTTATTGTAAATTTCCTTACTGTTGTAAATAGCCGAGTTCTTTAAGTATGATTTGCAACTATCTATATTTTGCAATTTAGATTGAAAGGCAGTTAGTTCTTTAGTAGAATATTTAGGATTGTCTACTAAACGATTGTAAGTAAAACGAAGAACTTTATTATAGTCTTCTCTTACATGAAAAATGTATCCGAGACTAAGTTCATCAGTAGAATACTTAATCTTTAGTGTTATCGGATTTTTGTTCTTCTTTTTCACTATTCTCTAACTCCTTTCTTAAGCTAATTATATCAAAAAATTAAAATTTGTAAATAAATTTTTGTTGGTTGTTATATTCAACACATTCTCCAACTTCTTTTTTGTTTAAGAACACGTATATAAGCATAAAACAAAATCTACTTATAAAATGAATTTGGCTGAGCATTCTTAAATGTTTATTTATTTCCTAAATTCCTTAGGAATAATTAAGATATCTAAATTAGGAAATAGCAGACTTATTTCTAAATTTGATAAAGTAGTTTTTAATTTAGGGTTCACTTTCAGTTGTGGAATTATTCCGGTATGCGTATTATAATTACTTTGCGCATGAAATTGTTTATGACAGTTTTCACATAGAACTTCTAAATTATCTATTCTATTAGTACCTAAATTAGATTTGGGTTTTTTATGGTGAATTTGTAACTCGTGTTTGTCATGCCGTTTTCTACAGTATGCACAAGTATAATTCTTTTCTATTAGCAACTGCATTTTTAATTGCTTACTAATTTTTAATGGAAATATAGACACTGTAGAATCTTTTAGACTTTCTTTATATTTAGCATACTCGTAGATGTTTTTTACTTCATATTCTTCATTCCAAGTTAATAAAATATCTTTTAAGATTGTATTGAATAATGATACACCTACATTAAATTCTTGTGTTCCACCAGTAGTAAGAATATCCATCTCACTTAAAAAAGTTCCATGTTCAACTACACTAAAGATTACATACTCGCTATATCTGTCACATAAATCCTTAAGCTGTGGCAAGGAAAGAGTATACGGCGCATCCTCAAGTATGTCTGCCGCATACAATTCTTGAGAAAATTGATTTATAAATGTAAGCGTATAGCAAACATATCCGTCTAATTCACCTAAGTAATCGTCATTAAATATTAAAGGAAGATATATGTATAGATATACCCCCCTATTAACTATTTGTATTTCTTTTAATTTTGTTTTTATCATATTTTGCTCCTTTCTATAATTAACTACGAAGGCTCAGCCTAAGAGTAATTATACAAAGGTTTTTAAGAATACTTCTATATATAGTTAAATAACTATAATTATTTTTAATGCTCATTTTATCTGTAATTAGTTTAATACAATTCATACATTTATCCTTTCTTTATATCTAGTGGTACTACCAAGAAAATATAAAGACAGTAAGTTTTTTTATAATTAAATATGATTAGAGAGGAGGCTAAGAAATATCCTAGCCTCCATATAACCTAAGCTCTAACTTTTCTTTTGATAAAGAATAAGATACCTATGAGAGAAATTAATCCTATAAGTATATATAAGTTATTATCATATAGACTTACTTTTGTGGGAACTGTTGTTTCCCTTGTGTTAGTATATTTTACTGTAGTATCTTCTGTTAATTCTCCATTAGCTTTTACTTTTCCTAATAGTGTTGTACTTATTTCTCCATTAGATGTTTCAGCATTAGTAGTATATCCTTCAGAAGTATAATTATTTTCAGTAATAGTATACTCTACACCTTTTACTATACCTGAGAACTTTATAGTTTCATTATCTTTAAGGGTAAATGTAAACTTATTGCTGTCTACTATTCCTGTTTCTATTCCCTTAGTATAAGTAATTTCATGTTTATCGTAGTCGCCAGATAACTCAAGAGTAAATGTAAAGTCTTGTTCTTTATTACCCATAGTACCTGCTACTTCTTTACTTACTTCTAATTCTTGTAAGATAATGTTAGTAAATACTATGCCGTCATCATCATAAGTAATATTTCCTGTAATAGTGCCATCACCATTATCATTTACTTCAACTGTTACTACTTCTATATGACTATCATATGTAACTCCTTCTTGACCGTCATTAGATTCTTTGATATAGTAAGTATAAGTATTTCCTACGTCTTCAATAGTATAATCTATAGGAGTAAATTCTATAGTACCATCTTCTTTAGATTGTCCTGTCGTTACTATATCACCATCTTCATTGGTAACTTCAAAATAGAAAGTCTTTTCAGATAAATCTCCACCTACAAATGATTTAGTACCTTCAAGAACTATATTACCATTGGCGTCATATTTATTTGTGAAGAATGCCTCAGAAAGTTCACCTGAAGATATAACCCCAGTCGTTCCGCTTTCATGGGTTAATTCCCATCCGTCATAAGGAAGCTCTATCACTTCGTAAGTCGCGCCATCTGGAAGGCCCTCGATATTTAAGAACTCTCCGCCCTTTAGATGGAAGGTTTCTCCTGAGGTGATAGTGTCATCCGTGTAACCTTCTTCGTGAAGAACCATCTCTGTGATTCCTTCCGAGGTCACTACTGCATAATATCCATATCCGCGAGCATTGGTATCGTTATTATACGTGCTTGTACCGGAATAGAATCCGAATGTTACGGTATCACCCTCTACATCGTAAGATGCTGTTTTATATGGCGTTGTATAACCATATAGATACCCTACAGTATTAGCGGGTTGCGATGTTGTGATATTACCAGTGTAATTACCCCGGATTACATAAAGCCTTCCGTAAGATGTTGAGCTACCATATGTTCCGTATCTTACTTCAATATGTAATGCTTCAGCACCTGGAATTGTTATAACATCCTTCTCCCTTAGATTAGTTCCAAAACCACCGTTTCTATTTCCGCTATCATCGATATTAGGTGTGTGAGAATATCTAACCACTGGAACCTCGATGGCTTGAGCTGAGTAATCCACATGCTTAATTTTTGCAGGATATTCTCCCGTTAATTCATTTCCGTCGCTGTCCTTCAAGATAATCTGGAAGGCAAATGAGGTATCCTTTGATACATCTGTTGCGTTTTCGATATCTTTTCCTATTTCAAGAGAACCTGGGGCGAGCATGTTGGTAAATACTGCGCCGTCAGAGTCATAAGTTACTGTGGTTTCTAACCTACCGGAGCCCGCATCAACAACGGTTACAGTTACTGTTTCTGTATGTGCGTCGTAGTCTATATTTTCGTCTCCACTGTTTATTTCCCTTATCTGGTAAGTATATGTTCCAGTGCTTGTGTAGGTTATTTCATCGAAATACACAGGAGCAAGACCATAGTTCGGATTTGAGATAGTTCCATTTTCAGAACCTATTTCTTCTCTATCGTCGATATCTTCATTAGACTTAGTATCTATTACAGTTCCATTCCGAAGAAGCTCAAATGTAAATTCTCCGAAAGCAGGCTCTCTTCCAATAAGGTTTTTATAGGCTATTATCTGAGCAAACCCTGAAGCATTATATCTATTATTTACCTGCGCCTGGGAGGCTGTATTTGCGGTTATAGTGCCGTTTTCATTCACATATCCACTAGTAGTCCATCCATCAGGATTGTTTATTTCCTCAATAGCGTATTTAGTTCCTGCTGGAAGGTCTGGAATGACTAAAGTTTCACCGGCTTTAATTGTAACCTCGATTACACCACTAGACGGCTCTAACATTGCATTATTTTCTCTCCACTGCGCATAAAGGGTAATTTTATCTCCGTGAGCGCCAATGTTTTTGATTGAAGCTTTATCTGTAAAGCTTACACCAGATCCATCAGGTTCAGTGTTCCATCCTGTAAATATAGCACCTTTCTTGCCATAGATATTCTTAGGTAATGTGTACTGAACATCTCCCACAGCCTCAATTACATCAAACATTTGTCCTGTCTCGGCACCATTCCCATTGAAGGATACGGTATATCTATCCCTGTCGTAATAATAGTTTATAACTATTACATCCTCATCTAGTTCTGGCATAGTTATTGTTTCAGAGACTGCTGTTGTGTGGAAGCCTGGATAGTTTTTAATTTCAGTTGTTACAGTTTCGCCT